>Ga0209344_10000100_pt1 | contig 176712 bp, 135 predicted proteins | sample Cruoilmetagenom6_FD_187293 | JGI IMG/M metagenome (GOLD analysis project Ga0209344, IMG submission 187293) | Oil polluted marine microbial communities from Coal Oil Point, Santa Barbara, California, USA - Santa Barbara Oil Seep Sample 6 (SPAdes)... | ecosystem: Environmental > Aquatic >...
AGCTTTGGAAACTTTATTACCAATATGATCTCAGGTCTTATTGCTTATGCTTTTTATCCCACAAAACCCAACATCAATATCGACAACCTCCAAAGAATAGGGTAAGCCTTATATCGAACTCACGTTAGATTAGTATCGTTGTACATCGTTAAATAGAAAAACCTTAATCTAGTAAAGATTAAGGTTTTTCTATTTGTGTTAGCTCTAGTAATTTATTTTTGAATAGCTGCAGAAGCAGCGCCAATAATACCTGCATGATTTAATAATGTTGCTGGTATAACTGGGGTTTTAATTTTTATGTACTTTTTAAATTCATCAAAATTTTTAGATACGCCACCACCAATAATTATGGTGTCAGGGGCAACCAAAAGCTCTACGTATTCTAGATAAGTATTTAAGCGTTTCCCCCATTTTTTATAAGATAAATCTTCTCGTTTCCGAGCAGAATCTGCCGCCCATAATTCTATTTTGGAGTATTTTTTATAGGGTATTTGTCCCAGTTCAAAATTAGGGATTAGTTTTCCATCTAGAAAAGCACCGCTGCCCAAACCAGTTCCAATGGTGATCATAACAACAAAACCTTTTAAGTCTTTGCCTGCTCCGTAATTCATTTCTGCACTTCCTGCAGCATCTGCATCGTTAATAACATTAAAAGGTAGCCCGGTAGTATCGCTAAAAAGTTTGTTAATATCTACATCTACCCATTTTTTGTTTAGATTGCCAGGAGACTTGCAGTGTCCATTTTTTATTAAAGTGGGAAAACCACAACCAACAGGCCCTTTGTAATTAAAATGCTTAACTATTTCATGTACTACAGCCGCCATTTCTTCAGGCTTTCTAGATTTTGGAGTGGCGATCCTAAAACGTTCTGTAAGTTTTTTACCTGTTTTAACATTAACAAGTGCTCCCTTTATTCCAGAGCCACCTATATCTATACCAAGAACTTCCATTTTATTACTTTAGAATTGTAGGAAGCAAAGTAACGAAAAACTTCTTGGAGTTAAAATTTTATAAGTTGTATTCATTTTTCTTAGGATATATTGACTTCAACTATTTTTTATTGAGGCGATTTTTTGTTGATTTTTTTCAATTCAAAAATGTCTGTTCTTCGGTCTTTTAGATTGCGTACACTACCAAATTGATTTAATTCTCGAAGTAGGTCAATATCTACATCGGCTATTAGGATCATTTCAGTATTGGTGGTAGCCTCTGCTTTTATGCCGTTTGCTGGGAATGAAAAGTCGCATGGAGTGAAAACCATAGATTGTGCAAACTGAATATCCATATTATGCACCTTAGGTAAATTGCCAACACTTCCTGCAATTGCAACATAACATTCATTTTCTATGGCTCGTGCTTGGGCACAATGACGTACTCTGGAATACCCATTTTGGGTATCTGTTAAAAAAGGAATAAATAAGATATCCATACCTTCTTCTGCTAAAATTCTGCTTAATTCAGGAAATTCCGAATCATAACATATCAGCACGCCTATTTTGCCACAATCAGTATCAAATGTTCTTAAATCGTGACCGCCTTGCATGCCCCAAACTTTAGCTTCGTCAGGTGTTACATGTAATTTTTCATAGCGTTCTGTAGTTCCATCACGCTTACATAAATAACCAACATTATATAGCAAGTCACCTTTTAATTCTGGCATACTCCCTGTAATGATATTAATATTGTAGGTAATTGCTAGTTCTGAAAATTTTTGTACTATTTCTGGAGTGTGTTCTGCTAATTTTCGTATGGCTTCAGATTCAGAAAGGTGATTGTTATCAGCCATTAAAGGAGCATTAAAAAATTCAGGAAACAATGCAAAGTCGGACCTGTATGCAGAAACAGCATCAACAAAGTACTCTGCCTGTTGCATTAATTCGTCCATATCTTTATACGGCCTCATTTGCCATTGAATTAATCCAAGACGGATCACTTTTTTCTTGGTGGTGGCTTTTTTATTGCTTTTTTTATAATACACATTATCCCATTCTAATAAAACGGCAAATTCATTAGAAGCCTCATCTCCTTCTAAGTAACCTTTCATAATTTTTGAAGGGTGAAAATCATTGGAGATTTGAAAATTTAATACGGGGTCGTAAATTTCTTTTCGCTTAACTTTTTCGAGATATTCTTTAGGCGATATGGTTTCTGAATGTTTGTGATAATTGGGGATTCTTCCTCCAAATGCAATGCCTCTTAAGTTTAATTTTTCACATAGTTCTTTGCGATAATCATACAACCTACGTCCAAGTCGCAGCCCTCTATATTCAGATTTGATAAAAACATCAATGCCGTATAAAACATTGCCATCTCCATTGTGTGTTTCAAAGGTGTAGTCGCCCGTAATTTCTTGATAAGTATGATGGTCATCAAATTTATCATAGTCTACCATGATGGATAAGGCGCAGCCTGCAAGTTGATCGTTTACCTTAATAACAACTTGTCCTTCCGGAAATTTAGTGATTAAAGATTGAATGTGGGATTCTTTCCAATAAGAATTGGGCATATTAGAATACGCTTCAATCATTACTTGTTTTAACTCTTGATAGTCATGTATCGTTAAAAACTGTAATTCTATATTTTCAATGTTCTTTATCATTGTTTTTACTCGTTTTTTATATTGGTTTTATGTGTTTATAGTTCTTAACTATAAGGTTTGGATCTACCGAATATTGGATGAAAGATACATAAAACAAATAAATAAAACGGATTTTATCTTTGAGATGTAGTGTATGTATAAAATGCTCTAAATGAGTGATAAAAATGAAATAAATAAGGATAAAAGAACAACTTTTTTTTGTTTAGAGATTGTAAATTTAACGTGGTTGTTAAAATCATAATCGCTTATGAAAAGTTTGAGCAGCTTGCGTTAATCAGAAAGGTTATGCCATGGCGCCATTTGCGCCTATCACCTGGCCAGAAATCCATTTAGAATCATCACTTGCTAAAAACAAAACTACGCTGGCAATATCAATTGGTTTTGCAAGCCTATTGAAGGCATTCATAGCGCTTAGTTTGTCTATAACTTCCTGTGATTTTCCTTTTAAAAACAATGCTGTTTCTGTAGGGCCGGGGGCAATGGCATTTACAGATATTCCTCTGCCAATTTCTTTTGAAAATACACGTGTCATTTGCTCAACTGCGGCTTTTGAGGCAGAATATAGTGCGTAGGTTGGAAACATAAATTTTACAGTACTAGATGAAAAATTGATGATAGAGCCATTGTCAGCTAATTTGCTATCTGCTTCTTGTAAGGTGTTGAAAATTCCTCTTACGTTGATATCAAATTGCCTGCTGAAATCTTCTTGAGTATTGTCTTTCAGTTTTTTAGTGATCATAATACCAGCATTGTTCACTAGAACATCTACTTTTCCATAAGTTTTAATGGTGGAATCAAACAATTGGCTTACCTCATTTCTCTGACTTACATCCGCTTTTATTGCAATAGCACTACCGCCGTTTTTAAGTATAGTTTCTACTGTTGTTTGTGCTTCTTTTGGGCTATTTGAATGATTTACGACTACTTTTGCGCCATTTTCAGCTAAAAGTTGTGCTATTTCCTTACCAATTCCTCTCGAAGCTCCTGTGACTATGATTACTTTGTTTTTTAACTTCATACTGTAGATTTTAAGTGCAGAACTACATAGCGCGTTGCACGACTTCAAAAACCTTGTTTTCATCACATTTTAAGGTTTTAGAGGGGTATTTTAGAATTAAGGCATAATCATGTGTTGCCATTAAAATAGTCCGTCCTGTTTTGTTTATTTCTTGTAAGACTTTCATAATCTCTACACTTGTTTGAGGGTCTAAATTTCCCGTAGGCTCATCTGCTAAAATAAGTTCAGGGTCATTAAGTAAGGCACGTGCAATGGCTACACGCTGCTGCTCTCCACCAGAAAGTTCATGTGGAAATTTAAAACCTTTGGTTTTCATTCCTACCTTATCTAAAACCTCTTCAATCTTAGTGAACATTTTAGATTCATCTTTCCATCCAGTCGCTTTTAAAACAAATAGAAAATTGTTATTTATGGTTCTGTCTGGGAGTAATTTAAAATCTTGAAATACAATACCTAGTTTTCGTCGTAGATATGGAATGTCTTTTTCTTGTAGTGTTTTTAGATCCATATCTACAATGCTACCCGTACCTTCTCTCAATTCTAGATCGCCATATAGTGTTTTCATAAAACTACTTTTACCACTCCCTGTTTTTCCAATTAAATAAACAAATTCGCCTTTTTTAATTTCTAAGGAAATGTTATTTAATACGAGGTTTTCTTTTTGGTAAATAGAAACGTCTTTAAGTGCTAATATGGTGTCTGACATAAATTTCAGGGTAAATAAATTTACGGGTATTATTGTTGATATAAAAGTAATAAGTTCTGAGTTAAAAAGTAGTACCATACGCTAAAAATATTTTTCTTTAATGATTGATATACTTCTAGACAATTTTTAACGTTATATAATTTAATAAGGGTATGTCACTATAATACCTATGTACATATGAAAATGAAAAAAATTGCAATACTCCTATGTTTTATGGGGATGTCTTACTATGGACTTTCTCAAAAAACTGAAGTCTACACCCACTCAAATAAGGATTATTTAGAAGCGTTGTCCTTGTACAACGACAAACAGTATCAGGCTTCTCAGGCTATTTTTAAGAAAGTAGCAAATGAGACGAATGATTATGAGACTAAGGCAAATAGTATGTATTATTCGGCCACGGCTGCCATACGTCTTAATCAGCTTGGTGCCGACAAATTGATGGAGCAGTTTGTGGAAGATTACCCTACCTCTACAAAAAGAAATACTGCTTTTTTAGATGTTGCAGATTATTACTTTGAAACAGGAAAATACCCACATGCATTAAAATGGTATAAAAAAGTAGACCAGTCTTCAATGTCTAGAAAGGACAAAGAACGGTTTCAGTTTAATAACGGCTATGCACTATTCTCCTCAAAAAAATATAGTGATGCGGAACCGTTTTTAAATAAGGTAACAAATTCATCAACCTACGGTTCGCAAGCAAAATATTACTTAGGATATATTTCATATCAGCAAAATGATTATGAAGCAGCTAACGAACGTTTTGATCAAATAACAGATCAGGACGAGTTAAAAGAAAAGTTATCCTATTATCAAGCAGATATGAATTTTAAGCTTGGTAATTTTGAAAAAGCCATTGCGCTTGCAAAAGAGCAATTAATAAAAGCGGATCGGACTGAAATTTCTGAACTAAACAAAATTATTGGTGAAAGTTATTTCAACTTAAAACAATACAACAATGCTATTCCCTATCTAACTGAATATAAAGGAAGAAGAGGTAAATGGAACAATACGGATTATTACCTGCTAGGCTATAGTTATTACAAACAAGGAGATTATGCCAAAGGTATAAGTCAGTTTAATAAAATAATAGATGGCGATAATAGCGTAGCTCAAAATGCCTATTACCATTTGGCAGAATGTTATTTAAAGTTGGATAAAAAGCAGGAGGCGCTAAATGCATTTAGAAATGCAGTTCAGATGGATTATTCTGAGGAAATACAAAAAGACGCGTATTTAAATTATGCGAGATTAAGTTATGAAATAGGTAATGCCTACGAAAGCGTACCAGCCGTTCTAACTACCTATTTAGAGACGTATCCAGATAACGAGCATGCTGCGGAAATACAAGAGCTATTGGTAGACTCATATATCACCTCTAAAAACTTTAAAGGGGCAATGGAACTTTTAGAGAAGAATAAGAATTACGCAAGCAAGGAAACCTACCAAAAAGTAGCATTTTATAGAGGAGTAGAGTTGTTTGTAGAGTCAGATTATGAAGGGGCCTTAGCTGTATTTGATAAATCTTTAGATAGTGCAGAAGATGAAACATTTAAAGCAAGAGCTTCTTTTTGGAAAGCAGAATCTGAATATTCTTTAAATAGATTTGACGAAGCGCTTGTGTCTTTTACAGCATTTAAGAAAATTCCAATGGCTAGTACTGTAGATGAGTATAAAGAGTTGGATTACAATATGGCGTATACATATTTTAAGTTGAACGATTATACCAACGCCATTACACATTTTAAAAATTTCACAGGCAGTAGTGATGCAGAAGAGACAAGGAAAAATGATGCTTATTTGCGTTTGGGAGATTGCTATTTTGTTACTAGCAAATATTGGCCAGCAATAGAGACTTATAATATTGCCTTAAAGAATAGAGGCGGACAAAGGGATTATGCTGCTTTCCAGAGAGCATTAAGCTATGGGTTTGTAGGTAAAAGTGATACTAAGATTGAAGAATTAAATAGTTTCGTTTCTAAATATTCCAGGTCTACACTAAAAGATGATGCTTTGTATGAGTTGGGAAATACCTACATTAAACTTGGGGAGGAAGCCCAAGGGTTAAATGCGTACGATAGATTAATTCAAGAATACAAAGGAAGTAGTCTAACACCAAAAGCGTTGTTGCGCCAAGGGCTAGTACATTACAATGCTAGTAGAAACGAGCAAGCGTTGGCAAAATTTAAAACCGTAGTCCGCGACCATTCTAAAACGCAAGAAGCTGTGCAAGCAGTAGCAACCGCAAAATTGGTTTATGTGGATTTAGGTAGAGTAGATGAATATGCAAATTGGGTACGAGATTTAGAGTTTGTGGAAGTTACAGATTCTGAATTAGACAATGCAACCTATGAGTCGGCTGAAAAACAACTGTTAGAGAATAAAACAGATGCAGCAATTAGGGGTTTTACCAATTACATCAAAAATTTTCCTAACGGAGCCCATATGCTAAATGCTAACTTTAAGTTGGCACAACTGTATTTTGGAAAAGAAAGTAAAGACAGTGCGTTGCCACATTATATTTATGTGGCAGACCAAGGAGCTAGTGAGTTTGCAGAGCAAGCGTTAACCCGAGTATGCGAAATTTATATTGGTAATGGTAAATATACAGCTGCTTTTCCATACCTAGAAAAATTAGAAAAAACAGCCAATATAAAGCAGAATGTAACTTTTGCACAATCTAACTTAATGAAAGGGTATTATAATCAGAAGAATTATAGTAAAACTATGGAATATGCAGAAAAAGTATTGGCAACTGCTAGTATAGATGACCGTATAAAGAGTGATGCACATATTATGATAGCTCGTTCTGCAATTAAAACCAATAATGAAGCTAAAGCAAAAGACGCCTATGTTATTGTGCAAAAAATTGCAAGTGGAGAAAGAGCGGCAGAAGCTTGGTATTACGATGCTTATTTTAAAAATAAAGAGCAGGCATATGAAGCGTCCTCTAAAACGATACAAACTTTAGTAAAAGATTTTTCTAGTTATAAAGAATGGGCAGGCAAAGGATTGTTAATTATGGCGGATAATTTCTATGCGTTAGAAGATGCGTACCAGGCAAATTATATTTTAGAAAACATTATTAAAAACTTTGGTGCCTATCCAGAGATTGTAGAGAAAGCAAAAGTAGAGCAAACTATAATTAAGCAAAAAGAAGCTCGTAGTAATTCATCTATCAACCCAGAGGGCAATTAATATAGAACACATTATGCAAAAATATATTTATATCACTATGACTTTATTTTTTGGAGCAATGCAAATTACATTGGCTCAAGATAAAGACAAGGAAGAAAAAGACTTAGGAACTGAAACCGTAACGGTTACAAAGGCATATAAGCCAACAATAGCAGATGCTTTTAAGGTAAAATCTGTTCCCGTTATTAATAGTGCTGTAGAATTAAAGAAGAAACCAATTGCCTATAGTATCTTTTCTATTCCCGTAGCTTCTACTTTTACACCAGCAAAAGGAAAAGCGACAGCAGTTAAAAAATCGAAACCTGAAGAATTGTACAATTCATATGCTTCCGTTGGACTGGGAAATATGAGCAACGCCTTGTTAGATTTTTATACAAGTAGACCAATTAATAGAAATGAAACTTTAGATATCGGAGTAAACCATCATTCTTCTCGTGGTGATATAGACGAAACTGTGGTAGATAATGTTTTTTATGACACCAAAGTAACAGGTGTTTATACGATGAGAGAAAGAGATATGGAGTGGAATACAAATCTTGGTTTACAACATAAATTATATAGTTGGTATGGTGTAACTGATGACGCTATGGGGACGATTCCGGAGAGTTTAATAAATGAAAAGCAGAATTACTTTAATGCTGAGGCTGGTGGGGAATTAATAATGGAAGATTACCTTATAAAAGGAGGCGATGTCTTAGTAAGACGCTTTTGGGATGCTACACAATCTGGTGAGAACAGAGCAGTAGTAAATGCAGCTGTAGAAGTGCCAGTTTCTACCGAATTAATTAATTTTAATATAAAGTTAGATTATTTAGGAGGGAAGTTTAAAAACGCGAGCTTAAACAATACGGAAAATACAGCAGCGATTAAATTTGGACAGTTTCAAGCAGGGATAAGCCCTAGTTTGGTAATATTAAGAGATGATCTTACATTAAACTTAGGTGCTAATTTAGTGTATGGTTTAAATATCGATGCTAGTGAGAGTAATTTTTATATTTATCCAGCAGTAACGGCTTCCTACAGATTGGCGGGTGAGACAGCAATTGCTTATGGTGGTTTAGAAGGTGAATTAAAACAAAACTCCTATTATGATTTTGTAGAAGAAAATCCTTTTGTTTCGCCTACACTTACCATATTGCCAACCGATAATCAGTACAATGGTTATGTTGGGTTAAAAGGACAATTGTTAACCAATTTAGGGTATAATGTAAAAGCTTCTTATGCCGCAGAAAACAATCGACCTTTGTACAAACTAAACCCAGAAAATTCATTCAGAGGTGATGACCCTAAAGATTATCATTTAGGAAATTCTTTTGATATTTTTTACGATGATATAAAAACCCTAGCATTTTTCGCAGAGTTGAATGTCGATGTAAACAGAAATTTTGCGTTGGGAGTAAATGCTGAGGTTTTTGATTATACCACAGAAACAGATAATCCAGCTTGGAACCTGCCTAATATTAAAGGGTCACTTTTTATGGATTATCAAATTGGGGAACAGTGGTTTATGGGGGCAAACTTATTTTATGTTGGAGAGCGAGAAGATTTAAGCTCTATTGCTGCTCCTGCAACGCAACCACAAGATTTTGCTTCTACAGTGGTTACCTTAGAGAGTTATTTTGATGCCAATGCGCACGCTGGGTATCGTTTTGATAAAACCTTATCAATTTTTGTGAAAGCAGCTAATATTGCAAATAATAATTACCAGCGTTGGGCCAATTATCCAGTTCAAGGTTTTCAAATTTTAGCAGGGGCAACTTATAAGTTCGATTTGTAGGATCTTTTTTTCTACATAGCAGATACTTTTAAAAATTGTCGTAGGACACTGCAATGGCTATGTATTCATGATATATTTCCTAAAAATAGGTAGAACACGGGAATGAAGAATCAAAAAAGGAAGAGAGGGTAATATTAACCGTCAATTCCTTTTTTTTTTGACATAGTTCTGCTTCCTTTTTTAGAGTGAAAATTTTATTATTTTTACGAAAATTCAACAGATGAAAAGATTGTTATTGGTGTTCGTGCTAATAATTAGTGCGTGTACCTCCATAAAAGAAAATGTAGACCTTATTGTTACTAACGGAACAGTTTATACTGTAGATGCAAACTTTGCTACCGCAGAAGCATTTGCTGTAAAAGCTGGGAAATTTGTAGCTGTTGGATCTTCTAAAGCGATAACGGAAAAATATGTTTCAAAACAGCTTATTAATGCCAATAAAAAAACAATTATACCTGGGTTAATAGATGCACATTGTCACTTTTATGGACTGGGAATGAATCAACAAGTTGTTGATTTGGTAGGTGCCAAAAGCTTTGATGAGGTTTTGGATAGCGTTGTAGCATATCAGAAAATGCATCCAAGAACATTTATTAGGGGTAGAGGTTGGGATCAGAACGATTGGGAGGTTAAGAATTTTCCAACCAAAGAGAAGTTAGATAGTTTATTTCCAACTATAGCTGTTGTGTTAGAGCGTGTAGATGGACATGCGTATGTAGTAAACCAAAAAGCATTAGACTTAGCAGGGATTACTGTAGATACAAAAGTTGAAGGCGGGGAAATTGTAAAATTTAATGGAAAGCTAACAGGAGTCTTGATAGATAACCCAATGGCAATGGTAGATGCAATACTACCACAACCTTCGGTGGAAACGAAAGTAAATGCATTAAAAGCGGCTGAAAAATTATGTGTAGATTTTGGATTAACAACGGTTAATGATGCTGGTCTAGATAGGCAAACCATTGAGATCATAGATAGTTTACAGCAAAAAGGAGAACTGTCAATTCGTGTTTATGCAATGATTAGTGCCTACAAGGAAAATTTAGATTATTATTTAAATAAGGGTATTATGAAAACAGACAAATTAAATGTTAGATCTGTAAAAGTATACGGAGATGGCGCTTTGGGTTCTAGAGGTGCAGCCTTAAAAAAGCCATATACAGATAAACATAATCATTTTGGAGCTATGGTAACTCCAGTCTCTGAAATAAATGAATTGGCAAGACGTATCGCTACAACGGAGTATCAAATGAATACGCATGCCATTGGGGATTCAGCCAATATTGTGGTCTTGCGAGCCTATAAAAAAGTATTACAAAATTTAAAAGATAGGCGTTGGAAAGTAGAGCATGCGCAAGTTATTTCGCCAGAAGATTTTGCCTATTTTAAAATGGGAATAATTCCTTCTGTACAGCCTACACACGCTACTAGTGATATGTATTGGGCTGAAGAAAGGCTAGGGGAAGAACGTGTTACAGGAGCCTATGCGTATAAAAAATTATTGCGAAATGCAGGAATTATAATCCTTGGTACAGATTTTCCAGTTGAGGGTGTGAATCCATTTTTAACCTTCTATAGTGCCGTTGCAAGGAAAGATTTAAATAATTATCCTGAGCATGGTTTTCAGATTGAAAATGCATTAACACGAGAAGAAACTTTAAGGGGAATGACTATTTGGGCTGCTTATTCTAATTTTGAAGAAGAAGAAAAAGGAAGTATTGAAAAAGGAAAAAAAGCAGATTTTGTGCTATTAAATAATGATATTATGAAGGTCGAAGAAGATCAAATTCCAAATACTATAGCAGAGCAAGTGTATATAGGGGGGACTAAAATTAAATAACAGAGGAAGTAGTTCTTACTTAAAAACAAAACCCGAAACCATATGGTTTCGGGTTTTATTGTTTGTTGTATTCAAAGAATTACTCAGGAATAGCAAAAGGAACAGAAACTAAAGTAGTTCCCCAGCCCATTACCATAGCTGTGTCTGTAAAAGTGATAGAGAAGGCTTCCAAAGATTCTTCGCCTTTAGATACTTTACCTGAAACCCTTGCTACGTCGCCACTTTTGTCATAAGAATATGCGCCCCATTGGTTTAGATTGCTGTTTAATATTACAGTCCATTCTTTAGAACCAGGAATAGTAAACAAAGAGTACGTTCCTGCTTTAATATTTTTGCCACCAAAGGTTGTATTACCGTAAAAAGTAATTTCAACAGCTTCATTAGCGCCAGTTCTCCATACTTTTCCTTCCGGGGCCAAATCGTTAACTAGTCTTCCTTTTAGTTGTGGTCTGCTGTAGATAACACGAATATTCTTTTTTGAGTTTTTATAACTAGATGGGTGTGCAGCCATATCGGCAGGACTCTTATCTAAGCCACTAAATTGTTGTGCAGTAGCATCGGTAGAAAATACCATAGCTAATACGAATACTGATAATGCAAATAATTTTTTCATAAATGTTGTTTTTTTTCAAATTTAGCGACATTTTCGCAGTAATAGTATATATGGTCGCTAAAATTATACCAACTTACAAAATGTTTGTTTTATTTTCAATTCTAATATAATTTTATGTCAAATAAAGTGAATTTATCTAATTATAATTTCATATTGAAATCAATATTTGTGTTTATGTTTTTAAATTGAAAGTTTAATCTCATCTTTGTAATCAAATTGATATTAAATAGAATAATATGTGTGGAATAGTTTGTGCATTTGATGTTAAAGAGAGTACTGAGGTTTTAAGACCTCAATTATTAGATATGTCTAAGAAAATTAGACACAGAGGGCCAGATTGGAGTGGAATATATGCAAATGATAAAGCTATTTTGGCACATGAGCGTTTGGCAATAGTAGATCCAGCTTCTGGAAAACAACCTTTGTTTAGTAAAGATGGTAAATTGGTTTTGGCTGCTAACGGTGAAATATATAATCACCAAGAATTGAGGGCTCAGTTCAAAGGGAAATATGATTTTCAGACACAATCAGATTGTGAAGTTATTTTGGCTTTATATCAAGAAAAAGGAGCATCTTTCTTAGATGAATTAAACGGCATTTTTGGATTTGCTATCTATGATGTAGATAAAGATGAGTATTTTGTTGCTCGTGATCATATGGGTATTATTCCTTTATATATGGGTTGGGATGCTAATGGAACATTTTATGTGGCATCAGAATTGAAGGCACTGGAAGGTGTATGTACTAAAATAGAATTATTTCCTCCAGGGCATTACTTGCTAAGTAAAGAAGGAGAAGTGAAGCAATGGTATTCTCGTGATTGGATGGAGTATGATGCAGTTAAGGAAAACGAAACCAGCATCCAAGAAATAAAAGAAGCTTTAGAAGCGGCGGTTCACAGACAACTCATGTCAGACGTACCTTATGGGGTATTGTTATCAGGTGGGTTAGATTCTTCGGTGACATCGGCAATAGCTAAAAAATATTCACAAAAAAGAATAGAATCTGGCGATACAACAGATGCGTGGTGGCCGCAATTACATTCTTTTTCTGTAGGTTTGGAAGGGTCTCCAGATTTGGCTGCAGCCCAAAAGGTAGCAGAGCATATTGGTACTGTACATCATGAAATTAAGTTTACCATTCAAGAAGGGTTAGATGCTATTAGAGATGTAGTGTATAACTTAGAAACATATGATGTTACTACAATTAGAGCATCTACTCCAATGTATTTAATGGCTCGTGTAATAAAATCAATGGGTATTAAAATGGTGTTGTCTGGCGAAGGTGCAGATGAATTGTTTGGAGGGTATTTGTATTTCCATAAAGCTCCAAATGCCAAAGAGTTTCATGAAGAAACAGTACGTAAGTTAAGTAAACTTCATATGTACGATTGTCTTCGAGCAAACAAAAGTTTAGCTGCATGGGGAATAGAAGGTAGAGTTCCGTTCTTAGATAAAGAGTTTATAGATGTAGCTATGCGTATTAATCCTCAGGATAAAATGATTAATGGAGAGCGTATGGAAAAATGGGTTGTTCGTAAGGCTTTTGAGGAAATGTTGCCAGAAAGTGTGGCATGGAGGCAAAAGGAACAATTCTCAGACGGTGTTGGTTACAGTTGGATAGATACATTAAAAGAAGTTGTAAGTGTAGAAGTTACGGATGAACAATTGACAAATGCCAAGTATAGATTTCCGTTACAAACACCAACTTCTAAAGAAGAATTCTATTACAGAGCTATTTTTGAAGAGCACTTTCCAAGTGATGCAGCTGCAATGTGTGTACCACAAGAGGCATCAGTAGCTTGTAGTACTAAAATTGCATTAGAATGGGATGAAGCATTTAAAAATATGAATGACCCATCTGGTAGAGCAGTAGCAAAGGTGCATACAGATGCCTATGTAAAGCAGTAGTATTTTTTTAATATGAATTAGTAGCTGTTTTAGTCAGTTTTAATTATAATTAGTCTTTAAGGAGTGCCAAATTTTGGCGCTCCTTCTGTTTTAAAGACCTTCTAAGGCATTCTTTTTTTTGATTTGTTTTTTTTAAATATTTTTTTTCAACAAATAGGTGTTAGAATTACTTTAAGCGTGTCTAAGGGGTTTTAGTCGTAAAAACAAAAATGTTGATAACTATTTTAAAAGAGCCTTAGAACGATTTAAAGTTAGTGAAGCAAAACTTTATCTTTGTTAGGTTGTAGTTTTTATCATAAAATTAAGCACAATAATTTATATATAATGAGCGAAGAAGCAAAAAAAGAAAATTATTCAGCTGATAGTATTCAGGCGTTAGAGGGAATGGAGCATGTACGTATGCGTCCTTCCATGTATATTGGAGATGTTGGCATTAGAGGTTTGCACCATTTGGTATACGAGGTAGTGGATAACTCTATTGATGAGGCAATGGGTGGCCATTGTGATACTATTAGTGTAACAATAAATGAAGATGGTTCTATAACAACCAAGGATAATGGTAGGGGAATACCGGTAGATCTGCATAAAAAAGAAGGAATATCTGCATTAGAGGTTGTGATGACTAAAATTGGTGCAGGTGGTAAGTTTGATAAAGATTCGTATAAAGTATCCGGTGGTTTGCACGGTGTAGGTGTATCTTGTGTAAATGCGCTCTCCAGTCATTTAAGAGCAACTGTACATAGAGAAGGTAAAGTTTGGGAGCAAGAATATGAAAGAGGAAAGTCTTTATATCCTGTTAAAAATATAGGCGAGACTACAGAGAGAGGTACTGTAGTTACTTTTTATCCAGACCAGACCATTTTTACCCAGACAGTAGAGTATAGTTATGAAACACTTTCTAATAGAATGAGAGAGTTATCATTCTTGAACAAAGGAGTAACTATAACAATGACTGATAAGCGTCAAAAGGATGAAAAAGGGGAGTTTGTTTCTGAAGTGTTTTATTCTGAAGAAGGACTTAAAGAATTTATCAAATTTTTAGACGGTAATAGAGAGCAACTTATTCGCGAAGTTATTTCAATGGAAGGGGAGAAGAATGAAATCCCTGTTGAAGTAGCGATGGTGTACAATACATCATATACAGAAAACCTCCATTCCTATGTGAATAATATTAATACACACGAGGGTGGAACGCACTTGTCTGGTTTTAGGAGAGGTCTAACATCAACCTTGAAGAAGTATGCAGATGCTTCGGGTATGTTAGATAAATTAAAATTTGAAGTTCAAGGGGACGATTTTAGGGAAGGGCTTACGGCTATTATTTCTGTAAAAGTTGCAGAGCCTCAGTTTGAAGGCCAGACCAAGACTAAATTAGGTAACAGGGAAGTTTCTGCAGCTGTTAGTCAGGCAGTTTCTGAAATGTTGACCAACTACCTAGAAGAAAACCCGGATGATGCTAAAATAATTGTACAAAAAGTAATTTTAGCGGCACAAGCACGTCATGCGGCAACAAAAGCACGTGAAATGGTTCAGCGTAAAACGGTAATGAGTATTGGTGGTTTGCCAGGAAAATTATCAGATTGTTCTGATCAAGATCCTGTGAATTGCGAAGTTTTTCTTGTTGAGGGAGATTCGGCGGGAGGTACTGCTAAACAAGGTCGTGATAGAGGATTTCAAGCAATTCTTCCTCTTCGAGGGAAAATATTGAACGTTGAAAAAGCAATGCAACATAAAGTTTTTGAAAATGAAGAAATCAAAAACATATATACAGCTCTAGGTGTAACTATAGGAACTGAAGATGATAGTAAAGCGCTAAACTTAGATAAATTAAGGTATCATAAAGTTGTTATTATGTGTGATGCCGATGTTGATGGTAGCCACATTGAAACTTTAATTCTTACATTCTTCTTCCGTTATATGAGAGAGTTAATAGAAAGTGGTCACGTATATATTGCAACTCCACCTTTATACTTAGTTAAAAAAGGAACTAAAAAACGTTATGCTTGGAATGATAAAGAACGTGATGAAATAGCAGAAAGTTTTAACGGGAGTGTAGGTATTCAAAGATATAAAGGTCTGGGTGAAATGAATGCAGAACAATTATGGGATACAACTATGAATCCTGACTTTAGAACATTACGCCAAGTAACTATAGATAATGCAACGGAATCTGACCGTATATTTTCAATGTTAATGGGAGATGAAGTACCTCCTAGACGAGAGTTTATAGAGAAAAATGCAGTATATGCTAACATAGATGTATAAAAACAACGCATACACAACAAAAACTCGTACCATTGGTGCGAGTTTTTTAGTTTTACGTAAAACCCTAAGTTTTATTTAAATTAATGGTCATGAAAAAATTAAATCTTATTGCTTTATTAATGTGTAGTGCGTACGCAACTGCTCAATCAAATGCAAACGAAGTTTTTGCTGCCGGTGTGGAAGATGCTAATCTATTTATTAACGACTATTTGTCACCAGCAGCAGAAGGAATGTTGTATGGCCTTTCTGGAGGGTGGTATAATACGGCAGATGCTAAACCCTTGGGTGGTTTTGAGATTTCTATTATTGGAAATATGGCTCAAACACCTAAAGAGAAAAAATCTTTTGTTTTAAATACAGCAGACTATGAAAATCTTCAGTTTGATGATGGTAGTGTGTTAAAATCTGTTTCAACTGCTTTAGGAGATATAGAAGGTATTGGAGTATATGTAGAAGGGGAGATTGCGCCTGGAATAACTTCACGTGAAGATTTTGAGCTTCCTACTGGCTTGGCTTCAGAAAACATAAACTTTGTACCCGCTGCTTTTTTACAAGTTAGTGTTGGGTTGTTTAAAGGCACAGAGCTTAAAGCTCGATTTTTGCCTAAAATAGATACGGAAGAAGCGAATTTAGGATTGTATGGATTAGGAATTCAGCACGATTTTACAAAATTACTACCAGCAGATAAAATTTGGCCCGTTGCTTTGTCAGCAGTTATTGGCTATACACATTTAGATGGAAGTTATGATTTTACAGAGCAGAGTGCTATAGCAGGTGAAAACCAACGATTAGAAATGGAGATGAATACTTGGGTTTTCCAAGCCGTAGTGTCGACTAAATTACCTATAATTAATTTTTATGGAGGTTTAGGTTATTTAACGGGTACTTCTGAAATAGATGTTTTAGGTGACTATAGAGTTCAATCTGGTCCTTTTGTAGGTGATACGTATACAGATCCGTTTTCTATACATACAAATGCTAACGGAGTTGTGGCAAATGTAGGGGCAAAGCTTAAGTTGGGCTTCTTCAGGTTAAATGCAGATTATTCTATTGGAGAATTTAATAATGTATCTGTTGGTGTTAACTTTGGTTTTAGATAGTATAAAAAAAGATATAAAACAACAAAGCCTTCTATGTATTGTAGAAGGCTTTGTTGTTTTATAGTAGGAACTCTTATTTATTCTCTAATTGCTAAAGTTTCACCATTTGTTTCTTCTAAAACATAGGTTAACTCATTATTTTCAGAAATCTCCGTTTTTTCAACGCTGTTTGATTTGGTTTTTATCCTAACAATATCGTTTGGCATATCTGTGCCAGGGTATGAAATGGTATAGGTGTCTCCTTCATTTGTCCAACTAAAATCTGTTAAAAAAGCAATGTTATCATTTGTATAACTATGGTATCTTCCTAAATACGCATCATTAAAAATCCATTCCTGTTTTGATTCTTCTGATTTTGAATTTGTTGATTGTTGATTTGATGCTTTTGACCAAATGCCAATTATTGGGTCGTTGTTTTCTGGAATTTCAGAGCAACTAAAAAATGCTAAAGCAGCAAAAGTCGCAATGAAAAAAAGTAGATTTTTCTTCATAAGTAGGTATTTTAATTAACTTGGGTACGACAAATATCTATATTTTTTGTGATAAGACTTATTTTTTTCGATGTATGAACCATTTTAATGTGTTTTTTCGTTTAAATGCTATTTTTTTTAACATAAGGCTGTGTTTCAACGGTTTTATATGTGAAAATGAATATTAAAGTTGAGGTATTATCATTAGTATTTGTTTAAATTCTTTATTTTTGGCAAACAATAATTAAATCATTAAAAATTAAATAAATAGATAGGTATGAAAGTAACGGTAGTAGGTGCAGGTGCAGTAGGCGCTAGTTGTGCAGAATACATTGCAATTAAAAATTTTGCATCGGAAGTTGTTGTGCTAGACATTAAAGAGGGATATGCAGAAGGCAAGGCAATGGATTTAATGCAGACGGCATCTTTAAACGGTTTTGATACTAAAATTATTGGTTCTACTAATGATTATTCTAAAACTGCAGACAGTGATATTGCTGTTATTACTTCAGGTATTCCTCGTAAGCCAGGGATGACAAGAGAAGAATTGATAGGTATTAATGCAGGTATTGTGAAAACTGTATCAGAAAACCTAATTAAGCATTCGCCAAATGTTATCCTTATTGTAATAAGTAATCCTATGGATACAATGACCTATTTGGTACATAAAGCAACAGGATTGCCTAAACATAAAATTATTGGTATGGGTGGTGCTTTAGATAGTGCACGTTTTAAGTACAGATTGGCAGAAGCTCTAGAAGCGCCAATTTCTGATGTAGATGGTATGGTCATTGGAGGTCATAGTGACACAGGTATGGTGCCATTGACAGCACACGCAACAAGAAACAGTCTTAAGGTTTCTGAGTTTTTATCTAAAGAAAGGTTAGAGCAGGTAGCAGCGGATACTAAAGTAGGTGGTGCCACATTAACTAAATTGTTAGGAACTAGTGCTTGGTATGCTCCTGGTGCAGCAGTTTCTGGTATGGTACAGGCAATTGCTTGCGATCAAAAGAAAATGTTCCCTTGTTCTGCATTATTAGAAGGTGAGTATGGTTTGAATGATCTTTGTATTGGTGTTCCTGTAATTTTGGGTAAAAACGGTATCGAGAAAATTGTGGAAATAGAACTTAGTGCTGTAGAAAAAGAAAAAATGAAAGAAAGTGCAGAAGGAGTTTCTAAAACCAATGACCTTTTAGATTTATAATATAATAAAAAACAGTATAGGAAAGGGTGGCAAATTTATTTGTACACCCTTTTTTGTATAATATAGATAAATATATTGTCAGTTCTTATCTTATATGATATATTTGCACGCTATATAAAAATTACCAATAATAAACAAAAACTAATGTATAATAAAGGACTTATAAAGCTGTTTGCTTTTTTATTTGGAATCGTAAGTATCTACCAGTTATCCTATACTTTTATAAGTAGTAAGATTGAAAATGAAGCAGCAGTGTATGCTTCAAGTAAAATTTCTGAATCAGAAGCAGACTTTTCTAAAAAAAGAGAGGCTTTAGAAACGAAATACTTAGATTCAATTGGAAACAATTCTATTCTTGGATTTACAGACTATAATGAGGCGAAGAAAAAAGAATTGAATAAAGGGTTAGACCTTAAAGGCGGTATTAACGTAACGCTTCAAATTAAGGTTAGGGATATCTTATTAGGTTTAGCTAATAACACCAAAAACCCTGTATTTCTTAAATCTTTAGAAGATGCAGATAAAGCGTCTCACGAAAGTGATAAAACATACATCGACTTATTCTTTGAAGCTTGGGATGCCAATAAAGGGGATACAAAATTAGCTTCTCCAGATATCTTCTTTACAAAAACGTTAAGTGAGGATATTAAAACGATGGAAGCTTCTGATGATGAAGTAAAGTCTATCATTCATCAGAAAGTTGACGAATCTGTAGAATCCGCTTTTGAAGTTTTAAGAGAACGTATTGATGGGTTTGGAGTTACACAGCCAAATATTCAAAGAGAAGGTAAATCTGGACGTATTTTGGTAGAATTGCCAGGAGCCAAGGATAAAGCAAGAGCACAAGAATTATTGTCTAGTACTGCTCAGTTAGAGTTTTGGGAAACCTATCCTCAAAACGATCCTAATGTAATGCAGTTTATTAATGCCGCTAATGAGAAACTAAGATCATTAGTACAAACAGATAAGCCAAAAGATATTTCTAAGCCAGAATCTGAAATAGATTCACTATTGTCTGATGTAACACAAGATTCATTGGGTGTAGCCAATCAAGTAAATCCATTGTATGATTTAATTGTTGGTTCTACTAACAATTTTGCAATAGCAAATTTTGCTATTAAAGACACGGCTAAGGTGATGGAATACCTTAGAATGCCAGAAATTAAGCGATTAATTCCGAATGCTATTCAGCATATTAAATTTATTTGGGAGCGTCCAGCAAAGGGTGTTGAAGTTGTGGGACTTTTTCCAATAAAAGGAAATAGAGATAATGTGCCAAAAATGAGTGGTGATGTTGTAAGTGCGGCTCGTGCGCAATTTGATCAGTTGAGTAACCCAACGGTTGGAATGGATATGAACGTAAAGGGCGCTAAAGAGTGGCAAAAATTTACAAGTGAAGTTAATTTAAACCAAACAGGTATCGCTGTTGTTTTGGATAACAGAGTATATACAGCTCCTGGTTGTTCAGTAGTAGGTGGTATATCTGGAGGTAGTACAGAAATATCTGGAGATTTTACCATTATTGAAACTCAAGATATAGCAAATGTATTAAGAGCAGGTAAATTACCCGCTAGAGCAGAGATTATTCAATCTGAAGTTGTTGGCCCATCATTAGGGCATGAGTCTATTAATAGTGGTTTAATGTCTTTCTTAATTGCAATGGCATTGGTGTTGTTATGGATGGTTTTTTATTACGGTAAAGCTGGTATAGCTGCAGATATTGCTTTGCTATTAAATATATTACTGATTTTTGGTGTATTGGTTAGTTTAAATGCAGTTTTAACCCTGCCAGGTATAGCAGGTATCGTTTTAACAATAGGGATGTCTGTAGATGCAAACGTGCTTATTTTTGAACGTATAAAAGAAGAGCTAGCAAAAGGAAAAGGACAATCATTAGCTATTTCTGATGGTTTTGGAAACGCATTGTCATCAATTTTAGATGCAAACATAACCACAGGACTTACAGCAATTATTTTATTTATTTTTGGATCAGGACCAATCAAAGGTTTTGCAACTACCTTATTAATAGGTATTGCTACTTCTTTGTTTACAGCAATTTTTGTTACAAGATTAATCATTGAAGCGTATGCTGCTGGTAAGGGTAAGAGATTAGATTTTTATACAGCCTTAACCAAAAATCTTTTCAAAAACTTAAATATTAATTTTTTAAAGAAAAGAAAATTCGCATACATTATCTCAGGAGTCTTAATATTAGTGGCTGTAGTTTCTTTGTTTACAACGGGATTACAACAAGGGGTAGATTTTATTGGAGGCAGAAGCTATCAAGTTCGTTTTGATCAGAGTGTGAATACCTCTGAAATTCAATCTAGTTTGAATACTGTTTTTGATATGGGAACTAATGTGAAAACATTTGGAGAGGATAACCAGATTATGATAACCACTGCTTATAAAGTAGATGTGGAAGGTACAGAAGTAGATGAAGAAATTCAAGACAAATTATTTGAGTCGCTGCAGAATTTATTACCTAGTGGATTATCTAAAGAGGATTTTGTAAAGGGAGATGTAGCTGGCCATTCAATAGGTATTTTGAAGTCTAAAAAGGTAGGGCCAACAATTGCAGATGATATTAAGAAAAATGCAGTTTGGGCTATTTTAGGTTCGTTACTTGTAGTTTTCTTGTATATCCTATTGCGTTTCCGTAAGTGGCAATTCTCCTTAGGAGCTGTAGTAGCTGTTTTTCATGATGTACTTATTGTATTGGGTGTGTTCTCTATTTTTGGTAAGATAATGCCATTTAATATGGAAATAGATCAAGCATTTATTGCCGCGATACTAACAGTAATTGGATATTCATTAAATGATACTGTGGTTGTATTTGATCGAATTCGAGAAATAGTAAGAGAAAGAGGATGGAAATCTGGTGAAAATGTAGGTATCGCATTAAATAGTACTTTAAGTAGAACCTTAAATACGTCCTTAACGACATTAGTAGTGTTATTAGCGATCTTTATTTTTGGAGGTGAATCTTTAAGAGGGTTTATGTTTGGAATGATTGTAGGTGTAATGGTAGGTACATATTCATCGTTATTCATAGCAACACCTGTAATGTATGATACATTAAATAAGAAACTACAATCAGGAAAAGAATAATTCTGCTGTAGGTAAAGAATAAAAAAAAGCTGCTATCAAAAAAGTTTTGATAGCAGCTTTTTTATGTAGTTATTTTTCCAATAGAACCATCCGCAGTTGTACATAGTTCAAAAATCATTCTAGGTTTTAGATTGGGTTCTTTTCTGTGTGAGACAAATATAATGGCAGTATTTTTTAGAGCAGCAATCTTATTAACCAATGCTACAAATAGAGTGGCGCATTCATCATCTAGGCCAGCTGTGGGTTCGTCTAAGATTAATAGTAAAGGTTGTTTAATCATGGCTCTAACAAGCATAGCTAGGCGTTGCTGCCCAATAGATACATCACAAAAACGGCTGTTTTTTAAATGAAGTAAATCAGTTAGCTCCAGCCATTTTTTAGCAACAGCTAGCTGTAGTTCGGTGGGTTTGGTATAAAGTCCTACAGAATCATTAAAACCGGAAATAAGCATATTTTCCAAACTGTGATTTCCTGTAAAATTTTCGGTCATAGTAGGTGTAAAATAACCGATCTTCTTTTTTATATCCCAAATGCTTTCCCCGCTTCCTTTTCGTTTGCCAAAAAGATACAATTCCTTTCCGTAACCTTTGCTGTTTTCTCCTATAAGCATAGAGAGTAGTGTGGTTTTTCCACTGCCATTTTCTCCAATTAGTTGCCAGAAATCCCCTTTGTTAATCGTCCAATTAATGTTGTGTAATACATTGTTTCCATTAAAATCCACAGAAACGTTTTTAAATCTGATAATTTCAGTATGTGGATACGCTGTAACTTTATGGTTTATAGGGATTTCAAGGGCATCTGTGATTGATTTAAAGTTGAGTGACCCCAAATATTCATCAATACTTGGAAACGCTTTTAAGCTGCTTTCTTCTAATTTGTAAATGATAGAATGTATGGGCAGTACATCTTCTATTCGGCTTATAATTAAAAGCAAAGAAGTGTGTTTTGCAATTTGAAGTAAAATGTCTTTCAGCTTTTCTTGAAAATTAATATCAAGATTATCAAACGGATTGTCTAGAATTAAATAATTTGGTTTTAATTCTAGTAAATGGTGGAGCAATACTCGTTTTTGCTCTCCACTAGACATAGATTTAAGGCTTTGTTTGGTGTGCTTTGTAATTATTTTTTTATCGTGTATTTCTTCTTCGTCAATAAACTTTTGAATGGTAATTTTTGAAAACAACGCTAAACTTTTGTTGGATAAAAAACGAAAGTCATTTGGTTTGTTTTTTAGTAACAACGAAGCAATAAATGCTTTTTTATTAGAATCGTTGGTTGTAAATATGGTATGATGATTTTGCATATTTTAATTGGTTCTAATCCATTTTTCAGTGGTCTTCCATAAGGAGTCTTTAAAATGAGCTCTAAAAAAGCCAAAATGCTTAAGTTTAGATAAGTCGGCTGCTGCGGGTGTGTAATGAATTCTTTTTATTTTTGTCGAACCATATTGCTTTGTAAGCCAATCTACAGCTGCTTTTGGGGCGTAATAGTCTTTAGGAAAGCTATAAGAGAGTGTCGGAATATTTATTTTATGAAAGAAATATTCTGTTTCGCTATAGTAATGCATAAAGTAGTTTTTTTTTGTGCCCCACTTTGCCCATTCATACGACATATTTTTTGGTAAATTTTCAAATAAGCCTATTTTTTTGGCAGGAAAATAGCCATAAATTTTTGTGGAAACAGGAAGTATTGCGCACCAAAAAAGAAACATCTTTAACTTATGAGTCCCGCTAAATAAATTCCAATAACCACTTTGAGATGCTACAAGTATTAATTTGTCAATCATTTTATAGTTGCCATTAAAACCTACTATTTGCCCTCCAATGCTATGTGTAATTACGGTAAGATTATTGTTTGGGTTTTTTTGCTTTGCGTATAAGGTAATAGCGGCTTGATCAATACTGCCCCATTCTTTTAAGGTAGAAGTATTTTTCTTTAATTGTTTTATAGTTCCACCGGAACTTCCTATTCCGTTATAATCAAAAGTATAGACAACATACCCTTTACGCGCAAAAAAGGAAGCAAATTTAGAGTAATATTTTTGAAGGACTCCAGTGGCAGAGGTTATCAGTATGGTTTCACCATTTCCTTTTTCAGAATAAAATTCTGTTGCGGAAATGGAATGCCCTTTGGTAGTATTAATTTTTATTTTTTTAGAACCAATGCTCAATTACTTGTTCTTTCAAATTCAATGTGATCACCAACTTCCAAGGCATACTTTTCGGTTAAACCTCCATTTATTTCCAAAACATACTGTATGGGAGCTTCTGAAGATAGGCTAGACTCATCTAATGGTTTTGCATTTTTTTTAAAGCTAACTATTCTTAAATTTTCATCAATATAGATGATATCTAATGGAATTTTGGTGTTTTTCATATAAAAGGAATGCATGGCAACTTGAGGAAATATAAAAAGCATTCCTTGATTTTCTTTCATATGATCTCGGTCCATTAAGCCTGTTTGTGTCTCGTAATCCGTTTCGGCAATTTCAATATCCAATTGCAAGGCTATGGTACTGTCTTTTGCTTTGGTAATGCTTAAATTACCTTCTTTTGTAAACGTAGCTGTAGCCCTTTCAATAATTTTTACCGGTTTTTCTTTGCAACCTGCTATTATAATAAAGAGTGCTGAGAGTAAAACTATATGGTTTTTTAGGGCATTCATTTTAAGCTTTTTTAGATCTAAAAACAAAATAGGCTCCAATTAATATAAATGGAATACTCAACCACTGACCTGTCGATAGTGCTCCTTCCATACCAGATTCAAATCCGCCTTGACTTTTCTTAACATATTCTACAAAGAAACGAATCGTCCATAATAGAATTAAAAATAGGCCAAATAAAAATCCTGCTTTATCTTTTTTGTCGGTTTTCCAGTAGAAATAAGATAAAATTATAAAGACAAAAATATAGCAAACACCTTCATATAATTGGGCAGGGTGTCTAAATGGAATGCTGTCTAAAATACTTGTAAATTTAGGATTGCTTTCAATAGCATTGTAGGCGGCACTAACTGTTTTTTCTTTGGTCAGTGCTAATGCTTTGTATGCTGGCATATCATCAGAATCGCGAATAAATTTAGTGGCGAAAACAAATGTTTTTTCTGTTATTTTTCCGTTTATTTCAGAGTTAAAAAAGTTACCTAGCCTAACAAAAAATGCACCAATAGCTACAGGGATTACTAGCCTATCTAGCAACCATAATACCTTAAATTCTGGATATTTTCTATAGTATAAAAACATACCTACAATAATACCTATGGCAGCACCATGACTTGCTAGCCCAGCAAAACCGGTAAATTCATATCCTTGTATTAATCCAAAAAGTCTACCACTAGCATTTTCTCTTATCGGTAGTAATATTTCTATTAAATGGTTTTGGTAGTATGGCCAATCATAAAAAAAGACGTGTCCAAGGCGTGCCCCAAGCATGGTCGCAATTACGGTATATAAAAAAAGGGAGTCTAATTGCTCTATGGGCTTTTTTTCGTTTGCAAAAATCCTTTTTATAATAAACCAACCTACGGTAAAAGCTACTATCCATAGTAGATTGTAGTATTTTATCTGTATTGGTCCAAGAGTGAACAAGGTTTCATTCGGATTCCATAATATACTTAAAAGATGCATCTATTTTATTTTAGGAATGGCTAAGATAGGGAATGAATTAAGAATAGTGAAAAATGAATAATTAAAAGTTTACTAAACTTTAAGGTATGGGGTCATAACCGCTGCCTCCCCAGGGATGGCAGCTAAAGATGCGTTTAACAGCCAGCCATCCGCCTTTAAATAAGCCGTGTTTTTTTAAGGCTTCTACCGTGTATTGAGAACAGCTAGGTGTGTATCTACAACTAGCAGGTGTTAAAGGTGATATAACAGTTTGATATATTTTTACCAATAGAAGAAAAGGTGCTATTAGTATTTTTTTTATCATTTTAATTTGTTTTAAGATAGGCTAAATGTTGTGCCGTCTTTACCGTCTTTTAATTGTATGTCTATAGCTGATAATTGATCGCGTATCTGGTCTGATAATGCAAAATCTTTATTGCTCCGTGCATCATTACGCAGTTGTATTAATAAGTTCACAACTTCTTCAAGTTTTTTTGAGCTGCCATTGGCATCTTCATTAATTCCGGTAAGACCTAAGATGTCAAAAGCAAAAGTATTTAGCGTTTCTTCTAAAAGTGCTTTGTCGTCTTTTGTGATACTTTCTTTACCATCTTTAATTAGGTTGATGTGCTTTACGGCTTCAAATAGATTGGCAATTAAGATGGGGGTATTAAAGTCATCGTTCATTGCATCGTAACATCTCTGTTTCCATGTGGTCACATTAAGATTGCTTGTGGGGCCCGTTGATAATCCTCTAAGATTAGTGATGGCTTCTATTAATTTTAGATATCCTTTTTCTGACGCTAATAAAGCATCATTACTAAGATCTAAAACACTAGTGTAATGCGCTTGCATCATAAAAAAACGAACTGCCGATGGAGAAAAAGGCTTACTTAATATTGTGTTTTCGCCACTAAACATTTCATTGGGATAAATATTATTGCCTGTTGATTTAGACATTTTTTTACCATTTAGGGTAAGCATATTGGCATGCAGCCAATAGTTTACGGGCGAAGTTCCGTTACTGGCTTCTGCCTGTGCAATTTCACACTCATGGTGCGGAAATTTTAAATCCATTCCGCCGCCGTGAATATCAAAAGTTTTGCCTAAATATTTAGTACTCATAGCTGTACACTCTAAATGCCAACCCGGAAAACCGTCCCCCCATGGTGAAGGCCAACGCATAATATGCTCTGGTTCTGCTTTTTTCCAAAGGGCAAAATCTTGTGGATTCTTCTTATCACTTTGTGCTGATAGTTCACGGGTATTGGCTATCATATCTTCCAATTTTCTGCCACTTAGTTTTCCGTAGTTGTTGGTTTTATTAAAAGTAACAACGTCAAAGTAAACAGAGCCATTCACTTCATAAGCAAATCCTTTTTCAATTATTTCCTTAATAATTTCTATTTGCTCTATAATATGACCAGTTGCAGTAGGCTCTATACTTGGTGGTAAGAAATTAAATTTTTGTAAGGTGTTATGAAAATCTACGGTGTAGCGTTGTACTACTTCCATAGGTTCTATTTGCTCTAAACGCGCTTTTTTTGCAATCTTATCTTCGCCCTCGTCTGCATCGTCAACTAAATGTCCAGCATCAGTAATATTACGTACGTACCGCACTTTGTATCCCAAATGCTTAAAGTATCTAAAAATCATATCAAAAGACATAAACGTACGGCAGTTTCCTAAGTGTACATTACTGTATACAGTAGGTCCACATACATACATACCAATATGTCCTTCATTTATGGGTTTAAAATCTTCTTTTTTTCCAGTAATGGAGTTATAGACTTTGAGGGTTTGGTTTTTATAGATTTGCATGTTTTAGGATGCTATTAAAAGTTGGTATCAAGGTTTATGTAATCCAAAAATTCACTACGTGTAGCATCTTCTTTAAATTTACCACCATATTCTGCTGTTACAGTACTGCTTTGTATATCTCTAATGCCTCTAGAGTTTACACATAAATGTTTTGCATCTATTACACAGGCAACATCATCTGTACCTAAAACTTCTTGGAGTTCTCTTACAATTTGTATGTTTAAACGTTCTTGTACTTGTGGTCTTTTTGCAAAATAATCTACAATACGGTTCATTTTAGATAAACCAACAACAGTACCTTTAGAAATATAAGCCACGTGTGCAACTCCAACAATAGGTAGTAAATGATGCTCGCACGTAGAGTATAGGGTAATGTTTTTTTCCACTAACATTTCTCCGTACTTATATTTGTTATCAAAAGTTGAAGATTTTGGTTTTTTATCAGGATTTAATCCTCCAAAAATTTCTTTTACAAACATTTTGGCAACACGCTTAGGCGTTGCGCTTAAGCTATCATCTTGCAAGTCCATTCCCAGCACGCTTAAAATATCTTTAACGCTAGATTGTATCTTGTCTATTTTTTCATCATCACTCAGATCAAATGCATCATTTCTTAAAGGGGTGTCTTCAGCTGCTGATAAATGGTCGTTGTCCATTTCTTCATCAAACCCTTCTATAGTGCTTTCTATTTTCATTAATCTAATTTTTAGAACTGCAAAGGTAAACATAATATGCCATTTTATGTTATTGTTTGTGGTGTTTGACAGCATAAAAAAATCTAAGCCTAGCTTGGGATAAATCACTGTTGTTATGTTGGATTTTTTAGAGTTGTAGAAACCTAATTAAAAATGCTATAAAAGGTAGCGTTAGATATCACTTAAGTAGGTATACTACAATAAATTTTTAGGACAGTTTTTAATTGTAAGAAAAGTATTTTATCGATTAAGTGAAAAAATAGTCGACGTAATACAATAAAAAGTAGTTCTTCACGCTTATATTATGATTATTCAGTAGTGCTTAAGTTTTTCATAATCTATGCGAGTACATATTAAATTAATGTTTTGCTTTATCCTATTTACGGCAATTGGTAAAGCGCAAAACTCTCCAGATTGTAGGTCGGCAATACCAGTTTGTGGTGATGCACCTATTTCTGTAATGGTAGATGGTAGTGGTGATATAGATGATTTTGATCCAGATATTATTCGCCAAACAGGTTGTCTGGAAAAAGGGAGTAATAGTTCTGCAAATATAGAAAATAACACATCTTGGATTGCTTTTAGGGCGTTAGCAGACGGTCGTATAGGCTTTGATCTTGAAGCTAGTCCTGTGGTTGGAAATTCGACCATTACCGCAGAATGGGATTTTGCAGTCTATGGTCCAGATACGGATTGTGTGAGTATTAGCAATGGAACGGCACAACCTATACGATGTAATTACGAAGTCAATCCAACGCCATTTACGGGTCTTGGTGTAAATCCTGAAACAGGGCAAGCGGGTCATTCTTTTGTAAAAGGAAGTCAAAATACGTATGATGATTGGTTGGATATCGTTGCAGGAGAAATTTACTATATTCTTATTAATAATTACAATACCAATTTTGATGGTGATCCTGAGTCATATACCTTAACATTTACAGGAGAAGCGGATGCTTTAGACTGTGCTTTTAGGGATGAATTTTTAGGGTTAGATATTATTGGTTGTGAAGGAGATCCTGATATTGTATTAAGTGCGTTGCGTTCACCAGCTGGACCAGATGTAGCAAGTGTAACATGGTCCGTAGATTATGATGATGACGGGATAATAGATGATCCTAACTTGGCAACGGGAACGGAGTATACAGTAACAAGTCCAAATTCAGGAAGGTATTTTGTAGAGATTGCTACAGCCTCTGGTATGCCGCCTACTGTTATAGATGATGGAGGAATCCTTATTCTTTTTCACGCCCCTCCAAACCCTGCTGATATGGAAGTATTGGTTTTGGACTATTTGGTAGATCGCAACAGAATAGAAGTCGTAATAAACGGTAATAGCAGCTATGAATATGCAATAAATGGTGGTGATTTTCAAGATGACCCTATATTTAACGATGTGCCGCCGGGACAAAACACCTTAATTGTAAACGATAAAAATAATTGTGGTATTACTGATGAAATTCCTTTTTTGGTAATTGGGTATCCTAAATTCTTTACACCAAACCAAGATGGGGTGCATGATACATGGAATATTCTAGGTATTGAAGAATTAGTAGATCCTAAAGTTTATATTTTTGATAGATACGGAAAATTATTAAAGCAGTTAAATGTAAATTCTTCTTGGAACGGAACATTTAATGGTAAAAAAATGCCAGAATCTGATTATTGGTTCCGTATGGAATATGCAGAAGATGAGCAAAATATTATTGTTGCTAAAACACTACAAAACCATTTTACTTTAAAAAGGTAGGAAAAAAAGCTATTCTATAAAGCAGCAGTTTAGTTTATTGACCTTGTTTGTATTTTGATTTTTTTAAAAATTTACGGTATACCCTATGGTTATATTTGTGTTTATATGGTTTATTCTAGCTGGGGTTGCTAGTCCAGCATTAAATAATTGTTTGTCTGCATCTTGTTCTGTCTTGTTAAAGGCTAAGTCTAATCTGCTAGGACCAAAATTATAACCAACACCAAATGAATAGCCGTTTAAGTCGCCAATAGTGTTGCCGTTAGCATATGGGCTTTGTTCGTATCTATAACCACCTCGTAGACTTACTTCATTTATTCTGTACTCTCCACCAAGTCTATAGGTAGAAATAGTTCCTAATTGATTCGCAATAGAATTATTTGTCGCTGCAAATGAAGCGTCATTGGTGGGGCGTAATTCTGCTTCACTCATATCTTGGAAACCGTAATCAAAACTCAACAACCCGTCTTTTCCAAATATCACAGCTAAACTTCCCGTTACTTTACTAGGTGTTTTAATCGTATATTTTTCATATAAATTAACAACGTTGAAGTTGATGAAATTTATATTTTCATCGGCTAAATCTGATGAAATTCTTTGTGAGGTATCATCTGTAAGTTGGTACCAAGTAGGCGATTGATAACTACCACCAACCCTTATATTATCACTTAGTTTTGCAATGGCGCCTAAGGTAAAAGAAAAGGCACTTCCTTCTGTGTGTAAATAATTATCAAAAGTAGTTCTTTGTATTTGAGAGCTAGTATCGTATCCAGTTTCCGTAAATTCAGTGTATTTGTCATACAGAATACTGTGCATATTTAAAGAAGCACCAACATATAGGTTTTCTTGGTATTGTGATGCTAGATTTAAGGAGAACTTACTGTTGTAACCCGTTGTGTTTTGCGAGAAACTTTGCGTAACAGTGTTATAATCAGCGTTGCTTATATAATCTACGTTATCGTCATTGGTTTCGTCAACAGGATCTATTAATCCACCATAATACCCTAGAAAAGTTTGTTGATCTACAAAACCCAATTTTTCACCAATATCTAAATAGGCTTCTTCAATGTACTCCCCGTCTTGTATTAATAACGGACCAAAGGGTGTGCCTTGGGCATATTCTAAAAAATACGTATCTATTCCTTGATTGCTTACACCGAAGATTGATATATTGTCATCAAAATTTTGGACAATACCATAGTTGGCAGCAATTGCAAGTTTGCTCCAATTGGACTTATTAGATTTGAAAACCATAACCCCCCCAATTTGGTTAATTTCTAAATAATTTTCATCTACTTCGTTATTTCTGTTAAAATAGGTAGCATTGTTTTTTTTATAGTAATTGGATAGTGTTGCAGTAAATTGATGGTTGTTAAAAACAGCCGCTCCTGCTGGGTTGATACTTAAAGAAGACATATCTCCACCTAAGGCACCAAAAGCACCACTCATACCTTGAAAGCGAGCAGTTCCTTGTGTGTTGTCTTTGCTGTACTGTAGTGCATCATTTATATTTTGGGCGGTTGCAAACGTGCACACCAATCCCAATAAGAATGTGATTTGTTTTTTCATTCTTTATGTTTTATAAAGTTTTTTTTTTTTTTGTGATTTCAAATACTAGTTATTGGTTTTATCCTCCTCTGCCAGATCTACTGCTGGATGATGATCTACTGCTACTAGAGGATCTTGTGCTAGAGCTAGATGATGATCTAGTAGGTGGTGCAGATCGTGTTGTTGTACTCCTAGAGCTACTGCGGCTAGGGGTGCTTCTGTAGCTGCTACTTCTATTACTACTAGATGTATTAGAAGGAGGTCTAGAGTAATTAGAGTTAGATCTTGTGTTTGAACTTCTTGTTGTTGGTCTAGAACTCGTGGTGGTAGTACGTTTATACGTATTACTATTCGTTGTTCTATTACTAGTTCTAGGCGTGCTGTTGTATGAGGTGTAATTTCTAGAGCTCGTATTATATTTTGGTTGCGTTCTTGTAGAACGACTAGTTCTATACGAGGTATTTCTGTCTATACCGTCAACACTAACATTCGATCTAGTACTGTAGTTTCTTGGCGTTCTTAAGTTTGCAGAGCCGTTAGTTGAGGTTGTAGATTTTCCAGAACGATATCTTGCAGCTGAAGTTCCTCTCGTTGCGTTCGTATTTAAATTAGAACGTTGAGCTGTTGTTCTGTAGTTGTTTCCTGCAATTGTATTGTTATAGGAGCCACGTCTGGTATTGTTGTAAGCATATGAGTTTCTTCCGTAATTGCTGTAATATCTGTGGTTGTAATAATATGGGCTGTAATAACGATTTCTCCATCCGTATCCGTATCCGTATCCAAAACCACTCCATCCATACATATGTCTGTTTCCTCCCCAATAAGATCCCCAAGTGTTGTAGTATCCACGACCACCATAATATCCATAACCGCCATAATATCCATAATCCATCCAAGGGTTAAAGAAGCCATAACTTCCCCATCCGTAATCATAAAAGTTGATGCTTATTGAGGTTGGATTGTCTCCCCATCCTGGGTTTCCTGCATAATCGTCCTCTAAACCTTCATTTTGTACGTCGCTATAGTATCCCTCTACATCTGTAAATACATCGCTTTCTAGTATATCGTTGTATTCATTAGCTTTTTCTCCAAAATAATTCTGGTATGTATTATCTTGCTTTTCGTTAGGACTAACTTCTATGGTTTGTGTAGAGCCGCTAGCGTATATGCCGTCATTGTCGTAATACGAGGCTTCTTGATAGGAACCACATGAAACAATTAAAGCTGTTGATATTGAGGTGAAAACAACTCTTTTAATTTTTTGTATGGATAGAGAATGTATCATGATATTAAATTTAATTGTTGTACAATGTAAAAATAGTTAGTTTTGCCGAACTATTTATTTTTAATTGATTAAAACACAATTTTTGTGCCAAACTACTAATAATGAGCAAGAAGTTAACTAAAAGAGCAGAAGATTATTCCAAATGGTATAATGAACTAGTGGTGAAGGCAGATCTTGCTGAAAACTCTGGTGTACGTGGTTGTATGGTGATTAAGCCATATGGCTATGCTATTTGGGAAAAAATGCAAGCAGAGCTGGATAGAATGTTTAAAGAGACTGGACATGAAAATGCATATTTTCCAATTTTTATTCCGAAATCATATTTAAGTAAAGAAGCTAGTCATGTAGAGGGGTTTGCTAAAGAGTGTGCGGTAGTCACACATTATCGTTTAAAAACTGCAGAAGATGGCTCTATAATTGTAGATGAGGATGCAAAATTAGAAGAAGAACTAATTGTAAGACCTACATCGGAAACAATTATTTGGGATACTTATAAAAAATGGATTCAGTCCTATAGAGATTTGCCTTTACTTATAAACCAGTGGGCAAATGTAGTGCGTTGGGAGATGCGTACACGTTTGTTTTTGCGAACAGCGGAGTTTTTGTGGCAAGAAGGTCATACTGCTCATGCTACAGAATCTGAGGCAATTGTTGAGGCAGAACAAATGATGAATATTTATGCTGATTTTGCTGAAAATTTTATGGCAATGCCTGTTATAAAAGGTGTTAAGACGGCTAGTGAGCGTTTTGCGGGAGCTATAGAGACTTATTGTATTGAAGCATTAATGCAGGATGGTAAAGCATTGCAGGCTGGTACTTCCCATTTTTTAGGACAAAATTTTGCAAAAGCGTTTGATGTTAAATTTGCAACTAAGGAAGGGAAACAAGAGTATGTGTGGGCAACATCATGGGGTGTTTCTACTCGGTTGATGGGGGCCTTGGTAATGACACATAGTGATGATAATGGATTGGTTTTACCTCCAAAATTAGCGCCTATACAGGTAGTTATAATTCCAATATATAAAGGATTGGAGCAATTAGATGCAATAGCAGAAAGAGTTGGACCGTTGGTGAAAGAATTACGCGCTAAGGGGATATCTGTAAAATTTGATAATAGGGATACGCATAAGCCTGGATTTAAATTCAATGAGTATGAGTTAAAAGGCGTGCCAATACGCATTGCTTTGGGTCAAAGAGATATGGATAACGGAACTTTTGAAGTTGCTCGTAGGGATACCTTAGAAAAGCAAATAGTAAAAGCGGATGAGATTGTTGAAAAAATTGAAGGTTTGCTAGAGGAGATTCAAGAAAATATTTATAAAAAGGCAATAGATCACAGGGCTAATCATATTACAGAAGTAAACTCTTATGATGAGTTTAAAGTAATTTTAGAGTCTAAAGGAGGATTTATTTCAGCGCATTGGGACGGTACGGATGAGACAGAGGAGCGAATTAAAAATGAAACAAAAGCAACGATAAGGTGTATTCCTATTGATGTTAAAGAAGAAAATGGAAGCTGTATGATAACCGGAAAACCGTCTAAAAATAGGGTGTTGTTTGCAAAGGCATATTAAAATTGTAAAAAATAACAATTAGGTGTTGCAATAATTAAAAATAGTTGTATTTTTGCATCCGCAATACGCGAAAAATAATGGTCCGTTCGTCTAGGGGTTAGGACGCCAGGTTTTCATCCTGGTAACAGGGGTTCGATTCCCCTACGGACTACAAGTTCTTAAGCAGTACAGGGTTTTATGAAATTAACAGAGTTTATCTTACATTAATTTTATGCTGTACAACAGACAAACAATGGTCCGTTCGTCTAGGGGTTAGGACGCCAGGTTTTCATCCTGGTAACAGGGGTTCGATTCCCCTACGGACTACAATTTTTGGGTATTGACCCTATAGAAAAAAACAAAATAATAAAAACAAAATGGCAAATCACAAGTCAGCATTAAAGAGAATTAGAAGAAACGAAGCAGCACGTGTACGTAACAAGTACCAGCATAAAACAATGCGTAATGCGTTAAAAAAAATACGCTCTGAAGAAGACAAGAAAGTTGCTGAAACGATGTTGCCAACAGTTATAAGTATGTTAGATAAATTGGCTAAACGTAACATTATACACGTTAACAAAGCTTCTAACCTTAAAAGTAAATTAACGAAGCAGATTTCGGCTTTATAAGTTGTAATTTTTAAAGCATAAAAAAGCGCTCTCTTTAAAAGAGCGCTTTTCTTGTTTTAATCTTTTATTAGTTTTCTTTTCATTTTTAAAAAACCAACAATAAAGCATATATACATTACGCCAATTAAGGCTAAATGTAGTCTTCTAACCCAGATGTAATTATCGATGTCTGAGATAACTCTAAAGTGATTAGAGAGCTTAATAGGGATGTATCCCGAATAAAACACTAGCAATCCCCAGCCAATCCAAAATAATATATTATTTGTAGGATCTAATTTGTTCTCATGCCAATCAATCTGGTTTAAATAGGTTAGCACAATTAGAATGAGCATTATACTTCCAAAAACAAAAGTAAAAAGTAAAGACTCTCTAAATATATTTTGAATAAACATATTTACAATACTAGTTACTGTGAAAATTAGTATGCCGTAATAAATCAGTTTCTTGTAAAGAATATTTTTTATGTATTTTCTAAAAAGCGTATAGAAATACAAAAAATATATAATGTTAAAAATATTATATAAAACTATGTTATAGTTGGAGTAAAAGTTAGTGACTGATAGACTAAATGTATCCGTATATTTTCCAATTAAAAGTCCTAGTATTTCATTTAATAGGGTGTATATAACGATAACAGGAAAATACTTTAGTGGTGTATTGTAATACTTTGGATAGCGCCATATGGATATAATAAAAGTTGCGGCATAAAATGGTTCTGCTATATTTTCTAAGACAGTATCATAAACAGTCATAAACTACTATTTTGTTTGGGGTTTAGTTTAAGAAAATATTAGTTGTATGGCGGAGGAATTACATTGGATTCATTAAGAATAAGGCTAGTGGTGTCTTCAGCAAAAAAAGGAAGTATAGGTTTGTATGAAGCATATGTTTTAGTTCTCTCATTTTTAATGAGCCCTACTTTGTTGGTTCGTTGTATTAAAAAGTTGTTTTTAAGTAGCTCGGCTTTGTAATTTCCGTTTCCGTCAGAAAGAACAGAAAAGCCATAATCTTTGCCTTCTGCTAATGTTGTTGGAACTATGAAAAAAGAGTTTTGCCTTGGGTACTTTACGTTTGAGTCATTGGAATAGTTAGAAAAGTAAAAGCGAAGTGTAGAAATATCTACCTGGGCTTTTTTAGCTTCTTGCTCAATGAATTCAATATAGTTTTTTAAGGTTTTATAGTCATAATATCCATAACGTGCTACATCAAATTGTTCTTTAGGGTTTATGGAATCTTCGTATTTTTGAATAATAGGCACTCTTCTGTCGGTGTAATTATCAAACATAAGCTGAGCTTGTTTGGTTGTAATTATTTGTTGTGGTGACTCAACAGGAGTTTCTTTTGGAGGGTGTTCTCTTTCTTCACAGCTTAATAACAGTGAAAAGGCTAGTGTGAAAATAAATGTAAGGTTTTTCATGATTTTTTTGTTGCGATTAATATAAAAATTTGTTTGCGATTAGTATAAATATAATCACAATTTTAATATAATGTGAATTACTAGAGGTGTAAAAAAATCCCGATGAGTTGTACCATCGGGATTTTTAATATGTAATTTATAGATTTTTATTGGTTCATAGTCATTAAAAACTCTTCATTGTTTTTGGTTTGTTTAATACGTTGCTCAATAAACTCCATAGCTTCTACAGGATTCATATCGGCTAAGTATTTACGTAAAATCCACATACGTTGTATAGTGCTTTCATCTAATAGTAAGTCATCTCTACGTGTGCTTGAAGAAGTAAGGTCAATTGCAGGGAAAATTCTTCTGTTAGAAATTTTACGGTCTAATTGGAGTTCCATATTACCAGTTCCTTTAAACTCTTCAAAGATTACTTCGTCCATTTTAGAACCAGTTTCTGTAAGTGCTGTGGCGATAATAGATAATGAACCTCCATTTTCTATATTTCGGGCAGCACCAAAGAAACGTTTTGGTTTGTGTAAGGCATTGGCATCTACACCTCCACTTAATACTTTGCCAGACGCTGGTTGTACGGTGTTATATGCTCTTGCTAAACGTGTGATTGAATCTAATAGGATTACAACATCGTGACCGCATTCTACCAATCTTTTAGCTTTTTCTAAGACAATATTTGCTACGCGTACATGTTCTACTGCTTCTTTGTCAAAAGTAGAGGCTACAACTTCTCCACGGACGTTTCGTTGCATATCTGTAACTTCTTCAGGGCGTTCATCAATCAATAATATAATCTGATAAACTTCTGGGTGGTTTGCCGCAATACCATTGGCAATGTCTTTTAATAACATTGTTTTACCTGTCTTAGGTTGTGCTACAATCATACCACGTTGTCCTTTTCCAATAGGAGAGAATAAATCTATGATACGCGTAGATATTTTACCTTGCCTATCAGATAGATTAAATTTTTCTTGTGGAAATAAAGGTGTTAAGTGTTCAAAAGAAACACGGTCTCTAACTACTTGTGGGTCTATCCCGTTAATTTTACTTACCTTAATCAGTGGAAAATATTTTTCACCTTCTTTAGGTGGTCGTACATTTCCAAGTACTGTGTCGCCAGTTTTTAAGCCAAATAATCTAATCTGAGATTGAGATACATAAATATCATCTGGTGATGATAAATAATTGTAATCAGAGGATCTTAAAAAGCCATATCCATCTTGCATGATATCAAGAACTCCTTCGCTAGCAATTATACTATCGAATTCAAATTCTGGTTCACGATATCTATTTTTTAAATCCTTGTCAAAATTGCTTTTATCTCTTGGTATTTTTTGATGCTGTGGTTTTTTAGGTTGGTTTTTATGTGGATTGTTGTTTTTTTGCTGAACTGGATTATTGTTTTTGTGTGCTGGTTTTTTTTCTGGAACTGGTTTAGTAGCTGTTTTGCTAACTTCTGTTACTTTAGTTTCTGCAGTAATACTAGGGGTAGTTGGAGCTGTGGTAGTGTCCTTCTTTACAACAGTTCTAGGTTTTTCTCTAATAACCCGTTCTCTTTTTTGTATTGGACGGGGTTTTGGCTTTTCTACTGGTTTAGAATCAGTTGGTATACTCTCTTTGACTACTTCAACTGCTTTTGGATTTGCAGCTTGTACATCTAGAATTTGATACACCAAATCTAATTTTTTTAATGTTTTGTATTTAGGAACATTTAAACCTTTTGCAATATCCTGTAACTCAGGAAGCTTTTTTGCTTTTAAATCGGAAATCTCAAACATGTAATGTTGAATAAATTATACTTTTTGAATATAAAAATTATGAAGTGTGTAATAGGGTACTTATTTAGAACGATAAGTCCTTATGGGTAAGCGATATTACTATAATTTACCACAATATTACAAATTATTTTTAATATTTCGTTGATAAATCTTAAAAAGACTCTTATTTTTGTCTTTGAAAAAAGGAAAAATGATCCAAAGGATACAGACAATTTTTATGTTTTTTGTAGTAATACTGGCAAGTACATTGCCTTTTTTTGCTAGCTTATGGACTTTAGAGGACGGTACAATTATTTTTGCAAAAGATGAGTTTTATATCTCAATTGCCTTTTATGTCTCCGCTGCTTTGGCATTTATAGCCATTTTGTTATTTAAAAATAGAAAAAATCAATTTGTAGTAAACAGGTTGAATATGATATGTAATCTTTTTATACTAGGATTTTTCGTTTACCGATCGCTAAACTTATCCGGAGAAACAATTGTTTCGGAGAAGGGTATTGGGATGTTGATTCCATTGTTTTCTATCGTATTTTTAGTGTTGGCCAATAGGCTCATTAAAAAGGATGAAGATCTTGTAAAATCTGTTGATCGTTTACGTTAAACCTAACATCTTAGTTATATTAGTGCGTAAACCCGGGGTTGTTCCCGGGTTTTTTATTTAATTATTTTTTGCCTAATTCTATAACTTCTAAGTTTTTAATATCACTGCCATCAATAGTAAAGCGCAGCATGGTTCGTACTTGATGAAAACCATAAGTACCACATGCTCCAGGATTCATATGTAAAAGATTTAAATTTTTATCAAACATTACTTTTAGTATATGAGAATGGCCACTTATGAAAATTTTTGGAGGGGTTTCTTTTATTTGTTGACGAATACGAACATTGTACTTATTTGGGTAGCCACCAATGTGTGTCATCCAAACAGCAACATCTTCACACATAAATTTATTGTCTAGAGGGAATTCTAATCGAGCTTTGTCATCATCAATATTTCCATAAACGGCTTTTAATGGTTTTAGTTTTTTTAAAGTATCTGTAACTGTAAGGTTGCCAATATCTCCGGCATGCCAAACTTCATCAGCCTGTGCAACATATTTTAAAATGGTATCGTCTATATAACTATGGGTATCAGATAAGAGGAGTATTTTTGTCATTTTTTTAATTTTTAAAAGGAGCTGTTTTTTGCATCAATCCGTATCCTAGAGTCATATATATCTAAGCAAGATTAAGTATCTTTGCTTTTTTGCAAAAATAGGGATTCATTTGAGATATTTTGTAGCTTTTTCATACAATGGTGCAGCATACCATGGTTGGCAGTACCAGCCCAACGCTATTAGTGTACAAGAAGTTTTAGAAACTACTTTTTCAACCTTGTTGAAAAAGGAAATTTCATTAATTGGTGCGGGTAGGACAGATGCTGGTGTGCATGCGAAAGAAATGTATGCCCATTTTGATTTTGATAGAATACTTGAAGAAGAAGGGTTAATACATAAACTAAACGCTTTTCTACCAGATGATATTGCAGTACAAAATATAGTTGAAGTGGTTGAAGATGCACACGCTCGTTTTCATGCTACAGAAAGAACCTATGAATATTGGATTACTCAAGAAAAAGACCCTTTTTTAACAGAGACCACTCATTATGTGCGTAAAAAGTTGGATGTTGAAAAAATGAACCAAGCGGCTACTATACTTTTAGGGCGTCAGGACTTTGAATGTTTTTCCAAATCTAAAACAGATGTTAATACCTACCTCTGTGATGTTAAAAAAGCACGTTGGGAACAAAAAGATGGTAAATTTGTATTTACAATAACTGCCGATAGGTTTTTGCGTAATATGGTAAGGGCTATTGTGGGTACACTTTTAGATGTAGGTACGGGTAAAAAAGCTATAAATGATTTACATACCATATTGGCAAGTAAAAGTAGGGCAGAAGCGGGTACATCTGTGCCAGCAAAAGCCTTGTATTTAACTGCGGTTTTATATCCAAATAAAATTATCAAAAAATAAAATGACTAAAACAGAAAAAGATACTGGAAAAGCTTTTGATTATAAGTTACTAAAACGATTGTTGCATTATATTAAACCGTATAGAATTACTTTTTTCGGGGTTGTAATTGCGGCTATATTATTATCTGTATTTGCAATATTAAGTCCTGTATTGTTGAGAGAAGTAGTGAATACTGCTCTTGAAAATAAAGACCAATCTCTATTGTTGAATCTTATTGTTTTAATGCTTGTTGTTTTGCTGTCAGAGGTAGCAAGTCAATTGGCATTTGTGTATTATGCCAATTGGTTGGGAGAATCTGTGATTAAAGATATTCGAATAAAACTGTTTCAACATATGCTAAACTTTAAAATGAAGTATTTTGATACTTCGTCTGTCGGTTTGTTGGTTACACGTGCTGTAACAGATATTCAGCGTATCGGAGAAATATTTAGTCAGGGTTTCTTTATGATTGTGGCAGATTTATTGAAAATGGTTATTGTAGCAGGTGTAATGCTGTTTTATAGTTGGAAACTGGCATTAATTGTCTTTGCTATTATGCCAATTCTATTGTACGCTATAAAACTTTTTCAAAGAGCTATGAAAGGTGCTTTTATAGATGTTAGGGCGCAAGTGTCTAATTTAAATACGTTTGTGCAAGAGCGACTAACCGGAATGAAAATTGTTCAACTTTTTAATCGAGAAAAAATTGAGAAAGAAAAGTTTAGAGAAATCAATGATAAACATCAAAAAGCATGGTTAAAAACAGTGTGGTACAACTCTATATTTTTTCCAATAGCAGAAATCGTTTCTTCTGTTGCAATAGGTCTTATTGTTTGGTATGGCGGACTAAGGGTCGTATTTAATGATGATTTAAGTGAGTTGGGTACTATTTTTATGTTTATTCAGTTATCCCAAATGTTGTTTAGGCCATTACGGCAAATTGCAGACAAGTTTAATGTATTGCAAATGGGAATGGTTGCTGCCAATAGAGTCTTTGCTATTTTAGATAAGGATACTGTAATTTTGGATGAGGGTGAGTATTCTAAAAGCAGCATTAGGGGAGATATATCTTTTAAAAATGTTCGTTTTGGTTATATTGAAGGGGAAGAAGTACTACATAGTATTTCGTTTGATGTAAAAGCAGGTGAGACAGTTGCAATTGTTGGCGCAACAGGTGCAGGAAAGTCTACCATCATAAATTTACTGAATCGGTTTTATGAGATAAATTCTGGCCAAATATTGGTTGATGGTGTAGATATTAAAGACTATAACTTAGCTTCCTTACGAAGTGAAATAGCAGTCGTATTGCAAGATGTGTTTTTGTTTGCAGACACCATTGAAAATAACATTTCTTTAAAAAATGAAGACATAACATTAGTTGCCATAACACAAGCTGCACAAGAAATTTCGGTACACGATTTTATTAGTAGCTTGCCCAATGAATATCAATATAATGTAAAAGAACGTGGATCAATGCTCTCTAGCGGGCAACGACAATTGTTGGCATTTCTAAGAGCTTATGTAAGTAATCCTAGTATCTTGATTTTAGATGAGGCTACTTCTTCAGTAGATACTTATTCTGAGCAATTGATACAAAAGGCAACAGAGAAAATTACGCAAGGTAGAACGTCAATCGTAATTGCTCACCGCTTGGCCACCATTAAAAAAGCAGATAAAATATTGGTTATGGATTCTGGAGAAATCATAGAAAGTGGTACACATAAAGAGCTGCTTAAAAAAGGAGGGTATTACCGTAGTTTATATGAAGCGCAATTTTTAGCAGAAGAAGTAGCTTAGTTTATTTACGAGGCGCAATATATTGAACATAAAAAAAATATAGTATAAACTTAAATAAACTAAGTCAGGATACTTTAATAACAGTGGTTGTAATACATATTTAAGAAATTAAGTCTTCCCTAATTAAGGTGTTAAGTTCCAATAAATCTTTATAGAGAACAAACTCGCCATTTTTTATATAAGAAATAGTTCCAGTTTCTTCGCTAACAACCAATGCCAGGCAATCTGTTTTTTCTGTAATACCAACAGCTGCTCTATGGCGTAAACCAAAACGCAAAGGTATGGTACGTTCTTGTGAAACAGGTAAAATTACCCTAGTGGCAACAATACTATTATTCACTATAACGGCAGCACCATCATGTAAAGGGCTGTTTTTGTAAAATATACTTTCTAAAATAGGCTGGGTAACTTCAATATTCATTTTATCACCAGTAATTTTAACAAAATCTAAGGAGTTGGCGCGTTCTAAAACAAGGATAGCACCAGTTTTACTTTTACTCATTTTATCACAAGCACTTAGCATGGCGTCTACATCTGTTTCAGTTGTCATTGCCTCTTGTTTTAAAAACTTAAAGTGTTTTACGAAATTACGTTTGTTTGCAAAATTGGTAGAACCAATTAACAAAAGAAATTTTCGAATTTCTTGCTGAAATACAATGATAAGTGCAATTAAGCCAATATTCATAAAACCACCAACCATACTACTAATCATTTTCATATCTAATAGTTCGGTAAGTTTCCACAATGCCCAAACTATTACAATACCAATAAAAATGTTTATAGCTACTGTGCCACGTACAAGTTTGTAAATGTAATACAGTAACACAGCCACCAAAATAATATCGATGATGTCTGTAATTTTAAAATCAAGAAAATTTAGAAAATCCAACTATTGAGGGTTTTTGTAAAATTATAAAAAATATGAACAATCAAATTAGTTATCGTCATTTAACTTTAAGGCTTCTGTTAGTTTTATGCATTCCATTGCTTCTTTTACATCGTGTACACGTAAAATAGAAGCCCCTTTTAATAGTGCAATGGTATTTAGGGCAGTAGTTCCGTTTAATGCATTTTTAGAATCACTTTTTAATGTTTTGTATATCATAGATTTTCTACTTAAACCAGCTAAAATAGGCACTCCCATACTTTTAAAAAGATCTAAATTTTGTAAGAGCGTAAAATTTTGATTTAACGTTTTTGCAAAACCAAAACCAACATCTAAAATAATATCATCGATTTTTTTTGCTCTAGCACTAGCTATTTTCTCTGCAAAATATTGTTTTATTTCAATAATTACATCCGTGTAGTTGGTTGTCTGCTGCATTGTTTTTGGTGTGCCACGCATATGCATCATAATGTATGGAACCTTATGTTTGGCAATAATGTTCAGCATTAGATTGTCTAGGTTGCCTGCAGAGATATCATTAATTAGTGTTGCTCCATTTGCAAGGCAAGCATCTGCTACAGTGCTTCTGAAGGTGTCAATGGAAAGTAAAATATCAGGGAACTCCTGAGTTAATAATTTTACAATAGGTAAAATTCTATGTAACTCTTCAACCTCTAGAATGTCTTCTGCATTGGGTCTTGAGCTATAAGCCCCCAAATCTATAAAAGTTGCACCTTCTACTAGCATTGTTTCAACTTGCGTTAACACAGCTTTTTCATTTTTATAACTTCCACCATCGTAAAAAGAATCTGGCGTAAGATTTAAAATACCCATTACTTTTGGGATGGACAGATCTATTAGATTTCCATTGCAATTCAGCGTCATATTGTTTCGTAAATACGGTAAGGGTTTAATATTAATCCCTTACTTTTGAATAGTAAAATATTTATGCGAAATTTACACAAATTAGATAAGATAAATGCAGAATACTTCAGAACAATATGATGCTGTTATAAAAGAATGTAGAAATCTGTTTCAAAAAAAGATGAAAGATTATGGTAGTGCTTGGCGCATCCTACGATTGCCATCTTTAACAGATCAAATTTATATTAAAGCGCAACGCATAAGAGGCTTGCAAGAAAATGATGTTAGAAAGGTAGATGAAGGCGAAAAACCAGAATTTATGGGCATCATAAACTATGCAATAATGGCATTGGTGCAATTAGAAATAGGTGTTGTAGAACAACCAGATTTAGATGGTGCAAAAGCAATTGAGTTGTATGATAAGCATATTGCTAGTACAAAAGCATTAATGGAAAATAAAAACCATGATTATGGTGAGGCTTGGCGGGAAATGAGGGTAAGTTCTTTAACGGACCTTATTTTGCAAAAATTATTGCGCGTAAAACAGATAGAGGATAATCAAGGAAAAACCTTGGTTAGTGAGGGAATAGATGCAAATTACCAAGACATCATTAACTATTCAGCATTTGCATTAATTCATTTAAACGAGTAGAAAGTTTATAGTATTATGGAGGAAGTACTCGGTAATCAATGGATTATTAATTTTTTATTTTAATTTTTTTATGAAGTATTTAGTAGGGGTAAGTAGAATTATAGTAGGTGTTTTGTTTATTATTAGTGGGTTGATAAAACTAAACGACCCCGTTGGATTTTCATTTAAACTTGAAGAATATTTTAGTGTAGGAGTGTTAGATTTGCCGTTTTTGGAGCCTCACGCTTTAAAGATATCATTAATCGTAGTTATTCTAGAAGTATTATTAGGCGTAATGTTATTGGTTGGTTTTAGAGTGAAATTTACGGTAATCAGTTTGTTAGCGATGATTGTCTTTTTTACTTTTCTAACTTTTTATTCCGCTTATTTTAATAAAGTTACAGATTGTGGTTGTTTTGGAGATGCAATAAAATTAACGCCTTGGGAATCATTTACAAAGGACATTATTTTGCTTGTATTAATTCTAATTCTCTATGTAGGTAAAAAATACATAAAACCTATTTTTGGGTTTAGTGCCAAACGAGTTATTGTCATAGGTTCATTGGTTGCTTGTATTGTTTTTTCATATTATGTGTTAAACCATTTGCCTGCAGTAGACTTTAGACCATATAAAATAGGAGCTAATATAGAGGAAGGTATGACTACACCAGAGAATGCACCTCAGCCAATTTTTGACTACGCTTGGACGTTTAAAGTTAATGGTGAAGAAAAAGTTTTTGTAACGCAAGGAGATTATCCAGAAGTAGACGGAGAATATGTTAGTGTAGAGACTACAGAAGTACAAAAAGGTTATGAGCCACCAATTCACGATTTTACTATAGAAAGAGGAGGGGAAAACGTTGCGTCTTTGGTATTGCAAGAAGAGAAACTAATAATGGTAATAGCCTATGATTTGGCTAAAACTAGATATGATGCTTTTCCAAATATTAAAGTGGTGACGGACAAAGCAAAAAAACTGGGATATAAAGTTATAGGTATGTCTTCTTCTACTACAAATTTTGCAGATAAAGTTGTTAAAGAATACGGATTGGGTTTTGATTTTTACTTTACAGATGAGACAGCTCTCAAAACAATTGTACGTTCTAACCCTGCAATATTGGTATTGAAAAAAGGTACTATTGTTGAAAAGGTACATTACAATGATATAGATGGATTAGAATTATAAGGGTGAAATTTATGGTAGTCGGGGATAGCGTGAGCTTTTTAAAGTAGAAATTTTAAAACAACAGTATTGTTATTAAAGATGTAGCACAATGAGTGGTTTACGTAGCATACAACCTGAGATTAAAACACTAGCAGAAAAATGTTTGGTAGGCATAAAAAAAGAGGAGTCTATATTAACTATGGATGCCACTTCTCATTGGAAAGAGTTTATGCTACGCAGAAACGAAGTTTTAGATCCTATTGAAAACGAATATTATTCAGTTCAAGAATATAATAAAGACTATTCCTTTTCTAATTTTATCCGGTAGCCACATTTAAAAAATGGGCAGCAGTAGCGGTTGTAGGAAAAAAAAATGTGCCTGCTGGTATGGAAATGCTAACCTTGCCAGGCGGAAAGTATGCGGTTTTTATATACAAGGGAGCTGCAAAAGATTTTTCAAAGGCAGTACAGTTTATTTTTATGGAATGGCTGCCAAATTCTGGTTATGAACTAGATCAAAGACCTCATTTTGAATTTTTAGATAAAAGATACCTAGGGGCTGCCAGCCCCAATTCGGAAGAAGAAATTTGGATTCCCATAAAAAATAAGAACCTCTAATTTTTAAGAAAAAAAAACAGTTATAGGTTTCAGATAAGTATTCAGTAAGATAGCCGAATATTATATGTTATCTTTGGGGCTTTAAAAATTGAAATAAACGTATAAATATAGATTAAGATGAGATCAAAAATTGTTGCAGGAAACTGGAAAATGAATAAGACTTTAGCCGAAACTAATGTATTGTTGTCAGAACTTACTGGTAAGTTACCAGATACCACTGCAGAGGTTATGGTTGCACCTACTTTTGTAAACTTGGCTGCTGCGGTACAAGATGTTAGTACTTCATCAGTTCAGGTAATTGCACAAAATATGCATTTTGCAGAGAGTGGAGCATATACAGGTGAAATTTCTGCTGATATGTTATTGGATATAGGGATAGATACTGTAATTATTGGACATTCTGAACGTCGTGCTTATTTTGGAGAAACAGATGCCATTTTAGCTAAAAAAGTTGTTACAGCATTGGAAAAGAATTTACGTGTGGTTTTTTGTTTTGGCGAAGAATTAGAAGATCGTAAATCTGACAATCATTTCAGCCTAGTTGCAGCACAATTGAAAAACGGACTCTTCAATTTAGATGCTTCTGCTTGGTCTAAAATTGTGTTGGCTTATGAGCCAGTTTGGGCAATTGGAACAGGTGAAACTGCATCTCCAGAGCAGGCTCAAGAAATGCATGCTTTTATTAGAAAAACAATAGCGAACCAATACAATGCAGAAATAGCAGCATCTGTATCTATTTTATATGGGGGTAGCGTAAAACCAGCAAATGCCAAAGAGATTTTTTCTAAAGCAGATGTAGATGGTGGTTTAATTGGAGGAGCAGCCTTGAATGCAGATGACTTTATTGCCATCATTAGTGCTATTTAATTGTATTTTTTTCATTAAAAATAGATATCCAAAGTACTACTAAATATGGCAGATTTAATCTACATAGAATATAATTTTATAGTTGCACCACTGCAACCTACATCCGATATATTAATAGCACAATTAGGAGAAGTTGGCTTTGACAGTTTTGTAGAAAATGAAGAAGGTGTGCTGGCTTATATTTTAAAGGATTCTTGGAATAAAGATATACTATCTGAAATTCAGATCCTTGAAAATTCTAATTTTAACATAACACATCAATTTAAAGAAATTGAACAACAAAATTGGAATGCTGAATGGGAAAATAATTTTGAGCAAATTGTGGTAGGTGATGTGTGTACTGTTCGCGCTCCTTTTCATGCCAAACCTACGACACAGTTTGATATAATTATAGAACCCAAAATGAGTTTTGGTACGGGACATCATGAAACTACATACATGATGTTGCAACATATTATAGATCATGATTTTACAGGGAAATCTGTTTTGGATATGGGTAGTGGTACAGGAGTGTTGGCGATCCTTACAGCAATGAAAAATGCAGCTTCCGTAGATGCCATAGATATTGATAATTGGTGTTATTTAAACGCAATAGAAAACAAAGAGCGTAACAATTGCAACCAAATCCATGTATACGAAGGTGATGTTCGTTTGTTGAAAGACAAGAAGTATGATATCATTATAGCAAATATAAACAGGAATATTCTACTTGCAGATATTCCTGCATATGCCAATTGTCTTCGTGCAGGCGGAATTTTATTTTTAAGTGGTTTTTATGTTGAGGATATTCCAAGTATTACAAAGAAATGTATTGAAGCTGGATTGACATTTGAAAAAAACCTGGAAAAAAATAATTGGGTTGCAGTAAAATATGTATTTTAGTTTGGAGTAAGATGAATTAGTATGAGTAATCAGGAAAAATATTTAGAAGACCTTCTGGTAGAAGAAGAGGTTGCAAACAATAATGAAATAGTATTGTTTAATGATGATGTAAATACTTTTGATCACGTAATTGATACTTTAATAGATGTTTGTGATCATACACCTATACAAGCAGAGCAATGTGCTTATTTAGTGCATCACAAAGGGAAATGTACTGTTAAAACTGGGGTTTATAAAGATTTAGAACCTAAATGTGGTAAATTATTACAAGCGGGACTTAGTGCAGAAATAGTTTAATTTACAATAATTTCATCAACAAATACCCAACTTTTACCTCCTGGATTAGGATGCCAAGATGGATTCTTTAGAATGCTTTGCACTTCTATTTTAATATACTTTGCAGTTGTTGGAGCAAAGGTAACATCATGAAATATTTTACTATCGTTCGTTGTTTTTTTAGGAATTCCTATCTTTTCGGTTGCTATTCGTTTAAAATTTTCAGGAGTGTCTGAAGCCCAAATGGTATAGCCTACGGGATGAAAAACCCAGCTGGCCTGCCTAGATAAAGATCCAATGGATACCGTAGTTATCTGCGTTGGTTGTTTTAATTCCAAGGTGCTTGTAAAACTAGAGCCTTGAAAGCCTAACCAATTGCCATCTTGAAAATTTTCGGAACCACGTTTTAAGTCAATCAAAGTTTTTGCTCCCTTGCCAGCGTAGCTTTTGTTCGGTTTTTTGTCTAACCAAATAGAGTCATAGGCTATCCCAGCCTTTTTAAATTTCATCGTAATAGTTTCACTTTGTTTCCAGTCTTTTTTCTGGGCAAAAACTTTAATTGTAGTAGATTCATTTATGGTAAATGGATTACTGTACTTTGTAGATGTTGTGTCAGGGTCTGTACCATCTATTGTATAGAATAGATTGGCAGTTTTAAAAACATGTTCAATTTTAATTTCTTGTTGGGCGTTAAAAAAATCAGTGGCATCAACAATATAGGGTTTGTTTAATAGTGCTTCATTAAAAAGTGTGTTTGCGACATGTTTGGTTATTACATTGGGCCTTTCCTTTTTAAAGGCAAGTAGCTCTCCATCTGTGATAGGGGTTTGGTATAAATATAAATTTTTTAAATGGGTTAGCTCCTTTAAATTAGCTAATGTACTTCCAGAAATAGTTGTGCCATACAAATTTAAGGATTCAAGAAAATTCATTTTTTTTAACTTTTCAATAGTTTTATCGGTAATGGCGGTACGTTGTAATTGTAGTTTGGTTAGATTTTTAAATTTAGAAAGTGCATTACCCATTTCATCATTAAGGTTTGAATAGGCCAGATTTAATTCAACGATATTATCTGCATATGCTTTCAAGTTTTTAAAATCGTTTTCAGTAATATTTTTTTTGTTTGCGAGGTTTACAAGAAGCAATTTGCTGTTTTCCGCAATAGGTGATATACTGAAACCTTCCCTATTCATTTTTGTAATCCATTCTAAGGGTACAGTTTCTACAGATCTAGTAATTATGCCTCTAGGTGAGGTATCGGTCTCTAAAGATTTTAAAATAGCAGCAGTTTGTTCGTTTTTGTCTAAGAAGCCAGCGGTACAATCGAAACAATTTTTATTTTTTATCCACCAGTCTATCAGCGCTGTTTCTTCTTCAGTAAGTTGCACTTTTCCTTTGGGTGGCATATGTTCTTCGTTAGTAAGAGGTAAGTGCATTCTACGGTATAGAGAGCTTGGTTTAGAGTCAATAGAATCCAGTATGCTGCCATTTTCACCACCTGCTAGTATGGTGTTCATATCAGTTAAAAGTAGCTCCCCTTTGGCTTTTTTTGGGTTGTGGCAACTAACACATTTGTTGTCTAAAATAGGCTGAATGATATCTGCATATACTTTAGCCTTGTTCACATCTGTAATTACAATTTCTTTCGTTGTTTTTTCTTGGAACAAGAAATCTTCGCCATGGGTCATATTGGCTCCCAAATGCCCTGTTATTCCTAATAAAATTAATGTCATAACAAATAATGGCATATAGATTAGTTTGCTCCATTTGTTTGTGTTTAGTTTTAACGCATATAAAACTACACTGCAAACGCTAAGGGCAACAGCCATCCATCGATGTCTAAATAAGGCAACTTCATCATAACCACCATCTTCACCCAATAGCCAACCAGTTCCTAAGGATAGAATAGCAGAAATTGCCGCAATACCTATGGCAAGTTTTGTGATGTGAGCTGTTTCATCAGACTTTCTATTTCTTTGATATAACTCCAGTATAAAAGCAAAAATTAAGATGCCAATTGGAAGATGAACAAATAATGGATGCAAATGTCCAATTTGTATTGCTTGAATATATCTCTGCATTATTCTACTATAATTTCGTCAATAAATAACCAAGGTGTTTGCCCTGTAGCAGGATGCCAATCAGGAATCTTTTCTATATTTTGTACTACAATTTTTAAGAAATCATAGGGTGCTTCTTCTATTGGAATCTCTATAAAATTTAAACTAGCATCACCAGCAATCTTTTGATCAACTTTTTCATTTGAATATTGACCGATTAATTTGGTGTCAGAATAAATAGCTATTGCGTGCGGAGAAAATATCCAACTATTTTGCGCAGTCATTAGGTGTACTATTATTTTAGATAGGTCTAGCTTTCTACTTAACTTAAGTTTAAAAACTACTTCGGGGCTGTTAAAGCCTAACCAGCGATCACTATTTCTAAATTGTAATGTTCCACTTTTAGCATCTACTAAACTTTTTCCTCCATTTGCAGTATAGTTGCTTCCTGGTGACGGTATCGTTGTTATAGCGGCGTCCGAGATGTTGTATTTAAGTTTTTTAGCATCAAACTCAACAACATCACTTGTTTTAAAATCTTTATGAAATACTTTGGCTTTTATCTTACTAGTTTTATGTACGTTAAACGGATTGCTGTATAATTCTGAGGCGGCCGTTACTTCACTACCGTCCATTGTATATCTTATTTCTGAATCAGGATAAGAAAAAGAAAAATCTACGGTAGCCTGATCTTTAAAAAAGACAGAGTCTATATTGTAAATAGGTGGAATTAATTGTATGTCACCCGTATCAACAAATGTTCCAGTAGTTTCCTTTTGTTGTTGGCAGGAAAAAACTAGGACCAAAGAAAAAAAGCAAAAGAGGTACTTCATTTTCTAAAATTTAAACTCTGGTTAATTTAATTGGGTAGGTTTTACCAGAATTCCATTGAGCTATATAAAGATTTTCATCATCATCTATACATACATCATGTGGATTTTGAAAAATCTTTAAAGCCTGATGCATAGGTTGTAAAGTTCCATCATCATTATAGATTGGCGTGCTTCCACCAGGAGCAGAAACTAATTTGTTATCTCCATCTAAGATAGAAATAAATCCAGTACCCATTGATCCGTCTCCAGACCAAATTGTAGCTGTATATATATATTCTTTATGTATCACAGGCCTACATACATAGGCGCCAGGAAGGTGAATTGTACTTAAATACTTTCCGTCCATACTGAAACGTTTGAACTTATTTTGCATCCGGTCTGTGATTAATAAGGTTGAATCTGCATTGTTACGTGTGTCAATTACGATACCATGTGCATTTCCAAACAAATGATCTTCTGTACCTCGGCCACCAAAGGTATTTAGCAGTTCTCCTTTTTCATTGTAATGCATTATATATTGAGAGCCATACCCATCTGCAACATACACATCTCCGTTGGCGGCAATTGCCGTTTCTGTAGGAATGTATTTTGCTGGGTCGTCATATTTTCCAGATTCTTTAGGGAATTTAAAAACTTGAACTACTTTGCCGTCTATGGTAGTTTTAATTACTTCATGACGTTTGTTGTCGGCTATATATAAAAAATCCTTTCCATTTTCTACGTTTAATGTGAGCCCATGTGCACCAGGGTATTCTGTTCCCCAAGCCTCTATTAATTTGCCAGATTTATCGTATACAATGACATTGTTTTTGGTATCATCTGTCAGTAAAATAATTCGCCCTTTAGAATCTTGAACCATTTCATGGCAATTATTTACGGGATAAAAATTGGAGTTTAATGCGCCCCAGTTTAAATCTACTTTGTATTTGTGATTGTTGTGTCCTATGATAACATCCTTATATATTTTCATAGCGTTTAGAACAGGAGAGCCAAATAATATTCCTGCACTAACTAGACTAGAATTCTGTATAAAATTTCTTCTCTTCATAATTTTTTTTTTGGTTGATTAAGCTAATATGTTTTTGATGATGTGCCCTTCCACATCTGTAAGTCTAAATCTCCTACCTTGATATTTGTACGTCAGTTTTTTATGGTCAATACCTAATAAATGTAACATTGTTGCTTGAAAATCATGTACATGTACAGGATCCCGAACAATATTGTATCCAAAGTCATCCGTTTCACCATGAACAATGCCTGGCTTAATGCCACCACCGGCCATCCACATTGAAAAACTTCTAGGGTGGTGATCCCTTCCGTAAGTGTCTGCTGTAAGTAAGCCTTGAGAATAATTGGTTCTCCCAAATTCTCCACCCCACACAATCAGGGTATCTTCTAATAATCCTCGTTGTTTTAAATCTGCAACTAAAGCAGCTGAAGCTTGGTCTACATCTTTGGCTTGTTTGGAAATAGCATTTGGCAAATCACCATGTTGATCCCAACCCATATGGTATAATTGAATAAAACGGACATCTTTTTCAGCTAATTTTCGAGCCAATAGACAATTTGCAGCATAGGTGCCAGGGATTTTAGCATCTGTACCATACATTTTATAAATATAATCTGGTTCGTCATCAATATTCATAACATCAGGAACAGAAGTTTGCATCCTATAGGCCATCTCGTACTGTGCTATTCTACTTTGAATTTCTGGGTCACCAAATTCTTGGTAATGCTTGTCATTTAAAGCCGCTAACTTGTCTAGCATAGCCCGCTTGGTATCTTTTGTAGTTCCCTTAGGATCATTTAAGTACAAAACAGGATCTTTTGCAGCTCTAAATTGTACACCTTGGTGTAAGGAATGTAAAAAACCATTCCCCCATAGTCTCGTATACAAGGGTTGGCCTTGTGGTCTTCCTGTACCCCTAGATAGTAATACCGTAAAGGCGGGTAGGTTATCATTTTCACTGCCAATACCATAGCTTAACCAAGAGCCAATACTAGGTCTCCCAGGTTGTTGTGATCCCGTTTGAAAAAAAGTAACAGCAGGATCATGGTTTATGGCTTCTGTGTACATCGATTTAATAATACAAATGTCATCTACCATTTTGGCTGTATATGGTAAAATATCACTAATCCATGTTCCATTTTTTCCATATTGATGAAAATCGAATTGAGAACCCACCAAAGGAAAACTATCTTGCCCCGAAGTCATGCCTGTTAATCGCTGCCCATTTCGTATAGATTCTGGTAGTTCTTCACCTCTACGAACATTTAGCAAGGGCTTATAATCAAATAATTCTAATTGTGAAGGTCCGCCACTTTGAAATAGATAGATAACCCTTTTTATTTTCGCTGGGTGATGTAAGCCGTTTAAAATTCCTTTTGCTCCAGATAAATTATTCGAAGGAGAAAGCACTCCGTTTTCACTTGTATTAAAGAAATTACATCCCATTACAGAGGCTAGTGCAGCACCACCTACACCTAGGGCAGATTTTCCTAAAAATGACCTACGATTAAGGATCAGAGACCTTTCTTCTAATATTTTTTTCTCGCTCATAACTATCCTTTGGTTATGGTTTCATCTAAATTTAAAATAGTGTGCGCAGTTAATGCCAATGCGGCTAATTCTTCAACGGCCATTGTTTTATCTAGCTTAGAAGCTCCAATGGATAAGTAATCTGCGGCATTTACTTCTTCATTCTGTATTTTACTTAGCATATTCGCATAATAACCGTTAAGCTCGTCTAACTCTTCTGCGTCTGGTAGGCGCGAAGTTGCGGATTTAAATATCAATTCTATTTTTTTTGTTACATCTCCGCCTGTGGTCATTACATTACTTGCAAGAACTCTTGATGCTTCTATAAGTTGAGGGTCGTTCAATAAAACTAAGGCCTGTAAGGGTGTATTTGTTTCTTGCCTTATCACGGAGCATAGATCCCTAGATGAGGCATCAAAGGTCATCATACTGGGGGGAGGAACTGTTCTTTTCCAAAAAGTATACAAGCTTTTTCTGTATAAATCTTTCCCTTCGCTAGGAATATAAGAAGCAGTGCTTCCACCTCCACCACCTGTAGTTTCTTTCCATAATCCTTCAGGTTGATATGGCTTAACACTGGGGCCGCCAATTTCTTTGTTTAGTAAGCCGCTAATAGATAATGCTTGGTCGCGAATCATTTCTGCAGATAAGCGGATTCTAGGAGCGCGAGCCAGCAATTTGTTCATAGGATCTTTTTCCAACGCTTCCTTGGTAATGTTAGTTTGTTGTTGATAGGTTGCAGATAATGCAATGTATTTTAATATTTTTTTTGTGTCCCAGCCGTCTTCTCGTAGTTTAATTGCTAAAAAATCTAACAATTCTGGATGCGTAGGTAAAGCACCTTGGTTACCAAAATCAAAAGATGTAGCAACCAGACCTGTGCCAAACATACGTTGCCAAAAACGATTTACGGCTACTCGTGCCGTTAAAGGATTGTCTTTATGGAATAACCATTTTGCCAACCCTAGTCTATTTTTGGGATAGTCTGTAGGAAACTTTAATATTGCAGTTGGTGTGTTTGGATAAACTTCCGTCGTTGGCTGGTCATACGCACCTCTGTTTAAAATATAGGCCTGTCTTGGTTTTTCCATTTCTTGCATAACCATAACAGGCAAGTTTTTCCTTGAAGATTTTTGAAGTTGTACAAAATTAAGTACATCTTCTTTTTCTTTTTCGGTGATGTTGATAAACGGCTTGGGTATGGTATTTCTACCTCCAGGTACTAAACCTTGTTCGTCTATATTATTAAAAAAACTATAAAAAGAAAAGTGCTCTTCTTGGCTAATTGGATCGTATTTGTGGTCATGGCAACGTGCACATTCTAGTGTTAACCCTAAAAAAGCAGTGCCAAAAGTCTGGGTGCGGTCTTCTACGTATTCTACTCTGTATTCCTCTGGTATAACGCCACCTTCATATGTTATTTTATGATTTCTGTTAAAACCAGTAGCCAAAATTTGCTCTAAAGAAGCATTCGGTAATAAGTCGCCTGCCAATTGATCTGTTACAAATTCATCATAGGGCATATTTTTATTAAAGGCATGAATAACCCAATCTCTCCATGGCCACATTATTCTTTCAAAATCATCTTGATATCCGTGTGTATCTGCATAACGGGCAATATCCATCCATTCAGAAGTCATATGCTCGGCATAATCTTGTGAGGCTAGGAGTTTGTCAATTACTTTCTCATAAGCATTTTCTGAAGTGTCCGCTATAAAGTCATCAATAGCTGAAAGCGTAGGTGGTAAGCCTGTTAAATCAAAAGATACTCTTCGGATTAATTTTTCCTTAGGAGCTATTGCCGAGGGTAATAAGTTGTTCTCTTTTATTTTTTTAAGAATAAAATAATCAATTTCATTATTTCCCCAATTTTCTTTGTCTACAGGAACGGTTGGCTTTTTTGGAGGCGTAAATGCCCAATGTGTTTTGTATTCTGCGCCTTGTTCAATCCACTTTTTTAAGATTTCTTTTTCGTAATTTGTTAATATTAAATTTGATTCTGGAGGGGGCATTACAGCATTTGCATCATCAGAAAAAATACGATTTACAAGTTCACTTTTTTCAATATTTCCAGGAACAATGGCATAATGATCCTTCTCTTTTCCTAATAGCTTATAGGCCTCTTCAGGAGATACTAATGAAAAATCACCTTCAATGGCATTTTTGTCTGGACCATGACATTTAAAACACCTATCAGAAATAATTGGTTTTATATGAAAAGTAAAATCTATAATGTCTGGAATCTGTGCCATTTCCTTTTTAGACATCGCAACTTCTGAATAGTTAGTCTCTTTTTTACAACCAATAGCGCTAATTAGAAGCAGTACTACTAAGGTAATTTTCTTGTTGAAACTAATTGTTAAAATCTGCCCTTCTAATTTTTTCATTGCAATTCAAATAAATAAGGTGTTATAAACAAGTATTAAATATGACTTATATTTAATAGGCAAGCAATAAATATCGACCAATAACCAATAGACGTAGTTTAAATATATAAAAAGTAGACATAATTGTTTGTTAATTTAAGTTGCTAGTGTGATGTTTAAGATTCACCTAGCAAGGTCTCTTTAACATCATTTAAATAACTTCTACCAATGGTATAACGAATACCTCCAATTTCTAAGCTATTCCCCTCAATAGCAGTAACCTTGTTAATAGAAACGGTATATGACCTGTGTATTCTTGAAAACTTATCGCTTGGTAGTTCTTCAGTGAAACTACTCAATGTTCTGTGAATAATATATTTTTCTGATGTTGTTTTAATACGGATGTAATCTTTTAAGCTTTCAATTACCAAAATATCATCTAAAAATACTTTTTGTAATTTCTTTTTGTCAATTTTTATAAAAATACTTGGATTTTCTGTAATGGGTTGGTTGGAGCTGTTTTGTTTTAGGTTTATAATACGCTGTACTGCTTGTAAAAACCTAGGGAAAGGAATAGGTTTTACCAAATAATCAATGGCTTGCAATTCATAACTTGTTAATGCATATTCTTCATGGGCTGTAGTCATTACAACCATTGGTTTTGTTTGTAAATTTTTCAGAAAGTCCAAACCGTCTAAAATAGGCATATTAATATCTAAAAAGATAATGTCTATTTTATTATTTTGAACGTAAGTAGCAGCAGCTACTGCATTAGAAAATGTTTCTATTAATTCTAATTCTTTTATTTGAGAAACATAATTTTTTAATACATTAATCGCAAGTGGCTCATCATCAATAATTATGGTTCGTAAATTTGTCATACTTTAAGTTTTAGTATTACATTAAACATATTTTCTTTTTCATAAATGGTTAGGTTGTAGTCTTCTTTTTTGTATCCTAATTCTAAACGCTTTTTTACATTGCTAAGGCCAATGCCACCGTTTTTAGTAAGAAGTGTGTTTGTAGGGTTTTTTTCAGGAACTGTGTTAGACACTTTAAAATGAAGGAAATCTTCACTTACTTTAATATCAATATCTATAGTCATATCTCCAATATTTTTACTAGCTCCGTGTTTAAAACAATTTTCAATTAAAGGTATTAATAGCATTGGAGAAATAGATTTTTTATCCAAATCTCCAGAAATGCTTATGTTAATATTTAAAGAATCATCAAACCGGATCCGCTCTAAGTCTAAGTAATTATGAATACAGTCTATTTCGCTCTTTAAGTCTTGTTTGTTCTTTTTAGTTGCATATAATAAATATCGCATTAACTCAGAGAGTTTTAATATTACTTCAGGAGCTTTATTAGATTTTTCCAGCGTCAATGAGTAAATGTTGTTCAATGTGTTAAAAAAGAAGTGAGGAGATACTTGTGAACGTAAAAATCGAAGTTCTGTGCTTAACTGTCTTTTTTCTAATTCGTGTAATTTACTATGTTCTTTTAGCCAGTCAATTGTAAGTTTTATGGCAGCAACAAAAGACGAAACATATAGTTCGCCAACCATTGTTGTTATTGCATAGTTTACGGTTAAACCTTTTAGTTCTTCTGGTCCTTCTGGCCATACGTTTGGACCAATTAAAAAATAAGTTGCAAAGTATTTTACCAATAACATAACAAACAAAGTGAGTACTACAAAAAATGTATACTTATAGTATTTTTTTTGAAATACAAATTTGGGCATTAAGTAATACACATTAAAATAAGCAATAGACATATGAATGGGGAAGCCTATTAAATTCATTTTTAATGATAGTAAATAGTCTTGATGAATATTGCTATATCTTAACATGTTGAATATAAAGTAGATAATCCAGAAAATGATATGATGCTTGTAATTTACATCAAAACTTTTAGAAGAATTGTCCTTTATAAAAGATCCAATATTGTTATTCATATTTTCATTGCTATAAAATCGTTATTTCTTGTCTGTTTTATTTAATCGTTTAGCATAAACCTACCGTTATTGGTCTAAATTTATTTTTGGTATAGATAAAAAAAAGAATATTTATACTATAAAATGCAGTACAGTAAGAAATCAAAACAAGTCTGCATAAAAAGGCACAGAAAAGAACCTTCGAAAATTAAAAAAAAAAAATCAATTCGTAATTAGATTTAGGTAACTATATCTGATTATTACTTTTAGTATAAGAATATGAATAAAAATACCTCGTTAAAACTGATAAAAAACAGATTACTACTACTTTGTATAATGTTTCTTGGTTGTTTTTCAATATTTTCACAAGAAACTCCGAAACAATATATTGCATATTTTGCAGAAGATAGCTTAAGTATAGACGGTAAGGATGATGATGAATCATGGAGAGGTGTAAAATGGACCAATTACTTTATAGACATTGAAGGAGAAAAAATACCCAAGTATAAGACTCGAGTAAAAATGATTTGGGATGCTAAGTATTTGTATTTTTTTGCCAAATTAGTTGAGCCACACGTTTGGGGTGATATTACCAAACGCGATGCTGTAATTTTTCATAATAACGATTTTGAAATCTTTGTTGACCCTACTGGAGACACTCATAATTATTTGGAATTTGAAATTAATGCACTAAATACGGTATGGGACTTATTGCTAACGAAACCATACGGACAAGGAGGTACCGTAATAAATAACTGGGACATTAAAGGTTTAAAAACAGCAGTTGATGTAAAGGGAACTTTAAATAATAGCACAGATGTAGATACGTACTGGACTGTGGAAATTGCAATTCCTTGGTCTGCCTTATTAGAAACCAGTCATTCTAAGAGATTACCTGCAAATAAATTTTGGCGTATGAATTTCTCAAGAGTTCATTGGGATCATAGTATAGAGAATGGTAGCTATCAGAAAAAGAAAGATGATAATGGTAGGAACCTTCCAGAGTACAATTGGGTTTGGTCGCCACAAGGAGTAGTTAATATGCATAAGCCAAGTAAATGGGGGTATGTTTATTTTTCTGATAAAAAAGTAGCTGATGATTTTGAGTGGGAAATTCCAAAAGATGAGTATATTAAGTGGTATTTATATGACTTATACTATAGTACTAGGAATAAAATTTGGAAAAATACAGAGGGTACTATTGAGTTAGGTTCAAAAGAAATTTTAGAGAAATTAATTGTACCAAAAGTAGAGAAGCATTTAACAGGATGGAATATTTGGGCTACAAGTCCTTTTACCAACAAAAAATTAATAATTAGAGAAGATGGAAAATTTAGTAGTTATGAAACAAAAAAGTAAGCCTTTTATGAGTTTGATATTCAGTTTCTTAATTGGATTGACAATTGTTTCGTGTGATTTTAAGGAGTCAGTTAAAGACGCAAAATTAGTTGAAGATATTGTAAAGGATGAATTTCAGTTTTGGACTTGGACAAGTGCCAATGCTAAAAAGTCAGATGAAGCCTATCAACAAGAATTTGCAAAATACAAAGCAAATGGAATAAGTGATGTCTTGATAAATACAGGTACAGATGCAGAGCTTTTAGCAAGAATAACACCAATTGCAAAGAAAGAAGGGTTGGATGTACACGCGTGGATGTTTACCATTAATAGGCCAGGGGATAAAATAGCCAATGAACACCCAGAATGGTTTGCAGTTAGCCGTGATGGAAAATCTTGTTATGATGAACCTCCTTATGTGGGGTACTATAAATGGTTGTGTCCAACAAGAGCAGAGTCTAAGGCTCATATTTTAAGTTTGGTAGAAGGTTTGGCCAAAGTGGAAGGGGTAACAAGTGTGCATTTAGATTATATTAGATACTCAGATATTTATTTGCCAATTGGATTATTGCCAAAATATAACCTAAAACAAGAAACAGAGCTTCCAGAATTTGATTTTTGTTATTGTGATGTTTGTATTGAAACTTTTGAAAAAGAACATCATAAAAACCCAAAAGATTTTGAAAATCCAGCTATTGATATGGAATGGAAGCAATTTCGTTTAAATAAGGTAAAGGCTGTTGTAGACGCTGCTTATGAAATTGCACACAAGCATAATAAAATTTTAACAGCCGCAGTATTTCCATATCCTGAAATGGCAGATCATATGGTACGTCAACGTTGGGATAAATGGAATATTGATAAAGTATTACCAATGATATACCACGGTTTTTATAATGAAGAAATAGATTGGATAGGGTATGCAACAGGTCAAGGTGTAAAAGATTTAAAAAACACGAATACAGAATTGCATACGGGTATTTACATTCCTGGAATGTCTGCGAATGAATTAGAAAAGGCAATATTATTGGCAAAGGAAAATGGCGCTAAAGGTGTTTCTTTTTTCGACGGGGGTGCACTAAAAGAGGAACATTTAGCAGTGATTAAAAGGCTTAAAAACAAACTAACTTTATAAGATGAAATATTCAGTAAAAGTACTAGTACTTGTTGCGGTAGTTGTTTTAGCTAGTTGCGATCAGAAAAAGACGAAAATTTTTACGGAAGCAGATATTACTGTTATTCCTAAGCCTGTAGCCATAAAACTTACCAATGGTTCTTTTCAATTTACGCGTAAAACAAAATTAGTTGCAAGCAAGGATGAGCAAAAAGTGGCACAATCTTTTTCCGATGCGTTTGCCATAGTTTCTGGTTTTACAATGGCAGTAGCAGATAAGTTACCATCCAGTAACTATGTGCAATTTGTTGTAGATGATGCAATAGGTGAAGAGGGGTATAACCTTATTGTAACAGCTGATGGCATTGTTATTTCTGCGAAAGGAAAAAACGGATTCATTTATGGTTTAGAAACGATCAAACAACTCCTTCCAGCTACTTTTGAAAGTAACGCTTTGGTTGCTGATGAAGAGTGGATTATACCGAATGTGCTTATAGAAGATGCCCCTCGTTTTAAATGGCGTGGTTTAATGTTAGATGTGTCTCGTCATTTTTTTGATACAGCATACATAAAACGTACAATAGATCGTATGGCGATGTTAAAGATGAACACTTTGCATTGGCATTTAGTAGATGATCAAGGATGGCGTATCGAAATTAAAAAATATCCAAAACTTACAGAAGTAGGTGGGTTTAGAGTGGATCAAGAGGATAAAAGCTGGAATACAAGGCCTAATGCAGCCCTTGGTACGGAAGCTACCTATGGTGGGTTTTACACGCAAGAAGAAATAAAGGAGGTTGTAGCCTATGCTACAGCAAGAGGAATTACAGTTGTTCCTGAAATAGAAATGCCAGCGCATGTAAGTAGTGCAGTTGCTGCCTATCCCATACTTTCATGCCTTGAAAATGAAATTATGGTGCCTTCAGGAGGTGTATGGCCAATTACAGATATTTATTGCCCAGGTAAAGAAACAACCTTTACTTTTTTAGAAGATGTTTTAACGGAGGTGATGGCGTTATTTCCATCTAAATACATCCATGTAGGTGGTGATGAGGCAACCAAAACAAATTGGAAAACTTGTGATCACTGTCAGGCGCGAATACAATCAGAAAACCTGGAAAGTGTAGTGGAGCTACAGAGCTATTTTATAAAAAGAATGGAACGCTTTATCAGTTCCAAAGATAGAATTCTAATTGGCTGGGATGAGATCTTAGAAGGAGGTTTGGCTCCAGGAGCAACAGTAATGAGTTGGCGTGGTGTAAAAGGAGGTTTAGAGGCTTCTGCTGAAGGGCATGATGTGGTGATGACGCCAGGATCTCATTGTTATTTTGATCACTACCAAGGAGATCAAGATCAAGAGCCTTTGGCTTGGGGTGGTTATACACCTTTGAGTAAAGTATACCAATTTGATCCAGTTGTTGAAGGTATGACAGCTGAACAAGAAAAACACGTTTTAGGCGGACAAGCAAATCTTTGGGCAGAATACATACCAACCACACAGCAGTCGGAGTATATGATATTTCCAAGATTAGCAGCCATGTCTGAAGCTGTTTGGAGTCCCAAAGAAAGTAAAGATTGGACAGATTTTTCAAGTAGAGTTAAGGGCTTATTTAAACGGTATGATGTTATGGGTATTAATTATGCTAAAAGTGCCTATCAAATTACAACAGATACTCAAATAGATTTGGAAAAAGGAAGCTTACTGATAACCTTAAAAAATGAGTTTCCAGGTTCGGATATTAGATATTCTTTAGATGGCAGTGATTTAGACGCATCTTCTTTACAATATACAGCACCTTTTCAGATCAATACATCTACGACAATTAAAGCGGCAATGTTTGAGGATAATAAGTTAAAAGGAGCTGTTTTAAAAAAGTATATTAATTACCACAAGGCCGCTGGTAAGAAAGTAACTTATAAAGAGCAGTATCATAAAAGCTACCAAGGTGCCAAAGAAGTAGGTATGGTAAACGTTCTGCGTGGTTCTAAAAACTTTCATGACGGACAATGGCAAGCTTGGTTGGGTAATGATATGGAGGTAGTCATAGATATGGAAAAAAATACAGAAGTGTCTAAAATAGCCTTAGGTTCTATGGAAGCCCAAGGATCTGGCATTTATTTCCCAACAAAAGTAGAGGCTTTTGTTTCTACTGATGGTGAAAAATATACGAGAGTAGGAGCAATTACAAGAGCTTATGCAGCTAATGGTAATACAGAGCTTAAAGATTTTGAAATTACTTTTGATACAGCTAATATTCGTTACATAAAAGTAAAGGCAACCAATTTAGGGAGTCCACCAAATGGAGGAGGAGCTTGGTTGTTTGTGGATGAAATTGTAGTAGAGTAGTGGACAATTATTAAAAATGTAGGTGAATGAAATTTAAAATTCTTTTTCTTTTTGTCTTTATTGCGTCTTTAGCGACAGGGCAAGAACCCGTTGATTATGTAAACCCGTTTATTGGGACTTCTAACTATGGGGCAACAAATCCTGGGGCAATAGCGCCTAGGGGAATGGTAAGTGTATCTCCATTTAATGTTGCTATTGAAAAGGATAAAGGTTGGTTGTCTAACCCCTATGTGAAACAACATACATTTTTAACAGGATTTACACACGTAAACTTAAGTGGTGTTGGTTGTCCAGATTTGGGAGTTATTCTTACTATGCCTACCACAGGTGTTATAAAAACAAATCATTTAGACTATGGAACTACCTATGCAAACGAGGTTTCCAAAGCGGGATATTATTCAGTCAATTTATCAAAATACAATATAAAAGCTGAGGTAACAGCGACAACGAGAACTGGAGTATCTCGGTATGCTTTTCCAGCAGGGAAATCTAATATTTTATTGAATTTAGGATTGGGTTTAACCAATGAGCAGGGGGCAATGGTAAAAATTGTATCGCCAACGGAAATAGAAGGTATGCGTACCGTTGGGTCTTTTTGTTACAATAGCCCTGAACAAGCCTATCCTGTTTATTTTGTGGCTCAATTTTCCAAACCAGCAACAGCGTATGGGGCTTGGAAAAAACCATATACCTATGCTGGGGTAGAGGCGCAATGGATGGGGTATAATGGCAAGACGCGCCTAATGGAAGGATATACTAAAGAAGTGGTAGGAGATAGTATTGGAGCGTATATGCGGTACGATTTTAAGGAACCAACTGCGGTAGAGGTTAAAATAGGGGTGTCTTATGTGAGTATTGAAAATGCAAGAGAGAATTTAGAAAAGGAAACCACCGGCAAAAATTTTGATGCCATTTATGCAGCCACTAAAAAGGCTTGGAACACATCTTTGTCTAATGTAGAAGTCAACGGCGGTACTGAAGACGATAAAACAATATTTTATACAGCCTTATATCATACTCAAATTCACCCAAATACCCTAAACGATTACAATGGAGATTATCCAGAGATAGCAACGGGAAAAACAGGAAATACCAAAGGTACCCGATATACCGTTTTCTCGCTTTGGGATACCTATAGAAATTACCATCAGTTAATGAGTATGTTATATCCTGCTCAACAGTCTAATATGGTAAAAACCATGTTGTCTATGTATGATGAGAACGGTTGGTTGCCCAAATGGGAGTTAAATTCTACAGAAACCTTTACAATGGTGGGTGACCCTGCTTCGGTGGTGATCGCCGATACTTATTTGCGTGGTATTCGAGATTTTGATGTCAATAAGGCTTATGAAGCTATGGTTAAAGGGTCTACCCAGTTAGAAAATAACCCCTTACGTCCTGGGGTTAGAGAATATTGGGCCAACGGGTACTTAAGTGTTGATGGAGGAACAGGTGGGTCTGTTTCTACAACCGAAGAGTATAATATCTCAGATTTTGCTATTTCACAATTGGCCAAACAATTGGGTAAAACAGAAGATCATAGAAAGTTTTACAAGCAATCCTTATCCTATAGAAAGTTGTTTGATAAGGAGTTAAAACTAATGCGTCCAAAAAATAGTGACGGTAGTTGGTATACCCCATTTGACCCCTATAAAGGAGCTAATTTTGAAAAAAATGTGGGTTATATAGAAGGGAATGCTTGGCAGTATGCTTTTATGGTACCCCATGATATTAAAGGCTTACTGAGGTTAATGGGAGGTAAAAAACAATTTGTACAGCATTTGGATTATATTTTTGATAACAAGCAGTATGATATGGCGAATGAACCAGATATTGCCTATCCGTTTTTGTACAATTATAGTAAAGGAGACGAATGGAAAACCCAAGAAAAAGTACAGCAATTAATCGATGAATATTTTACCAATACACCAGGTGGTTTACCTGGTAATGATGACACGGGTACCATGTCTGCTTGGTTGGTGTATGCAATGATGGGTATTTACCCTGTTAGCCCAGCTACGCCTGTGTATACCATTGCAACGCCGAGGTTTGATTCTGTGACCATTCATTTGGATCAGAAATACTATAAAAATGATAAGTTGATCATTAAAAAGAGCGGGAATGCATTGGGCAAGATTAAAAGTATAAAACTAAATACTAAAAATCACCCTAGTTATTTTATAGGAAATCAGGAATTGTTAGGAGCAGATGTGTTAGAAATAATTTTGGAGTGATTTAAATACGAATTAGGAACAATTAAATTCTATGGAGAATAGCAAAAGTGTACGACTTGTTTTTTTAATTGTTTCAATGGTGTTCTTTCAATCTTGTACTGAAAAAAGTGAGGTATTAGAAATAGCTGCTAAAGGGAAATCTAATTATGAAATTGTCTACAGGGGAGATGCAACGGAGAGTCAGTACCAATCGGCCCAACTTATTCAGGATTATGTTTTTAAAATTACGGGGGTAAAACTCCCAATTACGGATGAAAGTTCTCAAGATTTTGAAGCATCAAAAATTTATGTTGGAACATTGAATTTAGATGTTTTAGGAGAAGATGCGATTTCTATAAAAACAGAAAATAAAAATATTTTTATTTCAGGAGGTTCTGATGCTGCTACAAGAAATGCTGTGTATGCCTTTTTAGAAAATCAGTTGGGGTGTAAGTGGTATGCTCCTAATGTTGAGGTGTTACCTAAAAAGAGCAAATTAGTTCTAAATGCAATTGACTATGCTTACAAACCAGATATAACAACCCGTACGGTACATTCTAGATTGTTTTACGATAATCATACCTACGCAGACCAGCAAAAAGTAACCTATGAAGCCTTTCCAAACTATGCGCCTGGAGCTAGAGTACATACGTTTCATAGGTTTGTGCCAGAGGAATATTATTACAAAACGCACCCAGAGTATTATGCCTTAAGAGGCGATAAAAGATTACCAACCCAACTGTGTTTAACCAATGAAAAAGTACTGCAGATTGTAAAAGATTCTGTGGCTATGTTGTTTAAAAAGCATCCAGAGGCAACAGTGGTTTCCGTTAGTCAAGATGACAATCAACAACATTGTCAATGTGAAGATTGTAGTCGTATAGATACGGAAGAAGGAAGTCCGTCTGGTACTATGATTCGATTTGTGAATAAGGTGGCTGCAGAATTTCCAACGAAAACAATTTCTACATTGGCCTATCAATATACCCGTAAACCTAGTAAAACAATACCTTTGGGTAATGTATTGATAACATTGTGTTCTATTGAATGCGATAGAAGTGCACCCATTGAGGAAAAATGCAAGGATTTTGCTGATGATTTAAAAGGGTGGGACAAGATTTCTAGTAGCATTAGAATTTGGGATTACACCACCCAGTTCACTAATTTTTTAAGTCCTTTTCCTAACCTACATACATTACAACCCAACATACAATTGTTTAGAGATAATAATGCAAAATGGGTTTTTGAACAACATAGTAACCACCCTAGTGATTTGTTTGAGTTACGGTCTTATGTAACAGCAAAGCTACTTTGGAATCCGGAGCTGGATTTTAATGATTTAATGATCGAATTTACAGATGGGTATTATGAAGAAGCAGGCGTTTTTATTAAGAAGTATATAGATGCAATACACGCTAAAATAAAAGAAGATAAGGACTTTTTTTTGTTCTTGTATGGCGACCCGTCGGAGGCATTTTCGTCCTATTTAAATAAAGATTTATTAGCAGAATACGATGATATGTTTAAAGATGCTATACAGGCAGTTGCCACTAAACCGGAAATAGTAGCACGTGTAAAAATGGCTCGCTTAGGGTTGGATTATGCAATTTTAGAAGCAAGCAGGAAAAATATTTCAGACGATTTTAGTTTAACACGCAAAGGAGAAGGAGGCGTTTTGGAAGTTAATCCTAGGGCCAAGCAACGGTTGGAGGAATTTAAAGCTATTTGTGAAGAAAATAATGTAACTCTAATGAATGAAATGGGGTTTACAGTAAAGGAATATTATTCCAATTACGTATTGGCGTTAGAAATTTCTCAAAAGCCGAATAAGGCATTGGGTAAAATAGTGACAGCGATTACGAAACCAAAAAAATATGCTAACGAAGATCCAATGGTACTCACAGATGGAGCTTTGGGTGGTAGTAGTTTTTATGCAAATTGGCTGGGGTTTGAGGGTAATGATATGGCTGTAGTCTTAGATTTAGGGAAAACTAAAAAAATAAACTCTGTATCATTGGCTTTTTTACAAGTGACGAATCATATTGTGTTTCTACCTGAAATAGTTATCTATTATGGTTCTATAGATGGTGTTGGTTATACAAAAATTGGTGAAGTTAAAAATAGGACACCCTTACGTAAGAACAGCAAGGTGAATGATATTCAATACTTTGATTTAGATATTACAGAAAAAACGATGCGTTACATAAAAATTGAAGCAAAGAATACCAAAACACCATATTGGCATCATGCAGCTGGATTGCCATCTTGGATATTTGCTGATGAGATAATGGTTAATTAAAAAAAGAATAGAATTATGAGGACTTTTCAAGACAAAAAAAATGTATTACTTTTTGCAGTAGTTATGACTCTATGTCATTTAGGTAATGCTCAGGCAATTTATGAAGATGAACGTTACGTTCCAGAAACAGATCCATTGGTTTTAGAGAAGCTAGAACAATGGCAAGATATTAAATTTGGATTGTTAATGCATTGGGGTTCGTATAGTCAATGGGGTATTGTAGAATCTTGGTCGTTATGTCCAGAGGAATATGGATGGTGCGAAAGAACCAAAGGGTCTAATCCGCAAGATTATAATACGTATAAAAAGGAATACGAAGGGTTAAAGACCACATTTAACCCCGTTAAATTTAACCCTGAAAAATGGGCTGCTGCAGCTAAAAATGCAGGGATGAAATATGTTGTGTTTACAACCAAGCACCATGATGGTTTTTCAATGTTCGATTCTAAGTATACAGATTATAAAGTAACAGATCCTGGTTGTGCTTTTTCAAGCAACCCTAGGGCAAACATTGCCAAGGAAATTTTTAATGCATTTAGAAGTGAAGGCTTATGGGCAGGAGCTTATTTTTCTAAACCAGATTGGAACGTGAAATCCTATTGGGACCCTAAGTTTCCACCGAGAGATCGGAATGTAAATTATGAACCAGAGACATATCCTGAAAAATGGGAAGAGTATGTAAATTTCACACACAATCAGATTATGGAGCTAATGACGGATTATGGGAAAATTGATATACTGTGGCTAGATGGTGGTTGGGTTGCTAAAAAATCTGCTGAGGATATAACAGATTGGTATAGTAGTAAGCTTAAGGGTTCTAAAAATGGTTATATAAAAGAGCGCAACATTAACCAAGATATAAGGATGGATGAGCTTGTGGTTAAAGCGCGTAAAGAACAGCCTGGACTCATCGTTGTAGATAGGGCGGTTCACGGCAAAAATCAAAATTATTTAACACCAGAAAATAGAGTACCTGAAAAGACATTACCTTATCCATGGGAATCTTGTATCATATCAGGAGGCGGATGGTCGTATACACCAGATGCTACCTATATGAGTCCAAAGCAAGGGATTCATACCTTAATAGATGTAGTAGCAAAAGGAGGAAACCTTTTGTTGAATGTTGCCCCAGGGCCAGATGGTACATGGCAACAAGGTGCTTATGATTTATTGGAAGGCTATGGCAAGTGGATGAAAATAAACGGTGAAGGAATATACAACAGTTCTCCTTTAGCACCTTTTAAAGAAAATAATATATGTATAACCCAACAAGATAATGGTGCTACCTATTTCTTTTACCTAGCCAAAGAAAATGAAACTAATATGCCATCTGAAATAGTAATTATATCTCATCAACCAGCTAAAAATGCCAAAGTTATGATATTAGGCAGCAATACTAGATTAAAGTGGCAGGCAAAAGACAATGGTTTTGTGGTGTCTATTCCAGAAAAGCTAAGGAATAGTTTGGCGGTAGAACACGCTTGGACAATTAAGGTTTCTAAGCTGAAATAATAGAAAGAATGACCTTAAACTAAAGTTTGTTGTATATTTTTAACTAAAAATTAAGAAATATTTAACTAAGGGAGCTAATTTTCATTAGCTCCTTTTTTTATGCAAAAATTAGGCTTTTTAATCGATTGTTAGTCAAATTTACCTCTTTTTTAATGTATTGTGTGAAACATAGCGTTGTGTTTTTTACTGTTATTTAGCTATTTTCAGTGGTTGTTAGTCGAATTAGTTCTCTTTTTTTTAACATAGATTTGTATATTCGATGTTAGGATAATTTTTATCCTTAACAATTAATTAACTAACTTAACTCAATTAGTATGAACAAGAAAATTCATTACTTATTAATGTTTGCACTATTGCTCTTTATAAATGGAGTAATGGCGCAAAACAAAACAGTTACTGGTAAAGTAACTGATGATTCAGGAGTGCCACTTCTAGGCGTAAATGTCTTAGAAAAAGGTACTTTAAATGGTACTTCAACAGATTTTGATGGAAACTATACAATTAATGTTTCCAGTGACTCTTCAACCTTAGAGTTTACCTCTATAGGTTACATACTGCAAAGTATTGTTGTAAGTGGAAGATCTGCTATAAATGTTGTATTGGCAGAAGATGCTGAGCAACTCGGCGAAGTTGTGGTTACTGCACTTGGTATAAAAAGAGAAACCAAGGCAATTGGGTATGCAATGACAGAATTAAAGGGTGAGGAGCTGGCAAGAACCAATACGGTAAACCCTGTACTAGCTATGCAAGGAAAAAGTGCGGGTGTTGATATTGGCGCTTCTGATGGTGGACTTTTTGGAAATTCAAAAATTCAAATTCGAGGGGTGTCTACATTAAACTCCAACAACAATCAGCCTATTTTTGTGATTGATGGTGTAATCTTGGAAAATGGTACATCAGGTGCAAGTGCAGATTGGAATGCATCAGCCAATGATTACGGTAATATTTTGAAAAACTTGAACCCAGATGACTACAAGACTATTTCTGTGCTTAAAGGTGCAGCTGCTACAGCTCTTTATGGTTCTAGAGGTATAAATGGTGTGGTTTTAATAGAAACTAAAGATGGTTCTGGTTCAAGAGGACTTGGGGTTTCTGTAAAACAATCAGTTGGTTTTGATATTGCCTATAAAGGGCCTGCCATGCAGAATGAATATGGGGCAGGAACATTGGCTGCCTTTGTTAATTATGGGGATCAAGATTCTGGAGGAAGTTTTTACAGATGGGATACCAACCAATTTTCATACAATTCCGATGGTGTACCGTCTATGATTAACCATACAGGTGGTGGATTAGGTTATGGTCCAAAATTTGACGGAAGACCTATAGAAGGATATGATGGCGAAATGACAACCTATAGTCCTTCTAAAAACAATATGTTGGATGCTTATGAGACTGGAATAAATACAAATACATCAGTTGCCTTGAGTGGAGGAAACGAAAAAGGGAATTTTTATTTATCAGATTCCTATAATAATAGAACAGGTACCTTGCCAAACAATACATTTAAGAGAAACTCACTTTCGTTTAGAGGGTCATATAAATTAGCGCCATGGTTACGTGCTCAAGCAGCCGTTTCTTTTGTAAATTCTACGTCTCATAACCCAAGAAATGATATTTCGCAAGGATTTTTTGATGGTACTTTTGAAAGATACTATGACACGAAGAAATATAGCCAACAACAATATTGGCAAGCACCGCACGGTGGAGTGCCTAATTCCAGTTTTGGTGATGTTGTAGGTATTAATGTACCTAACAGGGGACTATGGTTTGCGTTTGAGAATGACAATAACTATAACAAGGAAACTGTTGTACGGCCTATAGTTAGGTTGACTGCTGATGTTACCGATTGGATGACTGTTAATGTTGAAGGGAATATGAATCACTATACTACTGAGTTTGAAGCAAAAAACTTAGGGAGTGGTTTTGCCAATGAAGGAGGGTCTTATGATTTAAGACATAGTAAGGATGTATCACAAACAGGTAAACTTACAATTAATATTAACCATGATTTTAGCGATGATTTTTCTGCTGGATTATTGGTTGGAGGTGAAGTTTGGAGCCAAGAGAAATCCAATACCAGATCGTATACAGATGGTGGGTTAATAGTGCCAGGTAGATTCTTTTTAGGAAACTCAAAGAGAACACCTAGAACTTCTGGGGGCGTAAATGGTACCAAGCAGATTAATTCGTTGTACTTTTTGTCCAATTTTGCCTATAAGGACCAATTGTTTTTAGATATTACAGGTCGTAATGACTGGTCTTCTGCTTTGGTTTATACAGACGGTACAGGTAATTATTCTTACTTTTATCCATCAGTTTCTGGTTCTTGGCTGTTCAGTGAAACTTTTAACACACCAAGTTGGGTTACTTTAGGTAAATTAAGAGCTTCTTGGGCAGAAGTTGGTAGTGATACCAGCCCATATACTTTAAATAAAGGGTATGGTTCAGGAACTATTGAAGATGGAGGTGGTTTTGTATATACAAACTCCGTGAATACTACTTTGGTAGATAGAAGTATTAAGCCAGAACGTAAAAACTCTATTGAAATCGGTGCAGACCTTCGTTTTTTTGGGAACCGTTTGGGGGTAGATGTAGCCTATTATGATGAAACCATTTCAGAGCAAATTGGTTCAGTGCCTTTGCCTTCGTATTCTGGCTATAGTAGTTTATTTACTAATATTGGAACCTTAACGAATTCAGGTTTTGAACTTACGTTAACAGGAACACCGGTAAGAACAGAAGATTTTAGTTGGAATTCTACCTTTATTTATTCAAATAACAAAACGGTAATTGATAAAGTACATGAAGATTTTGGAGCCTATAAGAACCTAGGTGGAGATATTAGTTATGGTAACTTTAGAGTAGGTTCTGTTGCTTATGAAGGTGGAGAATACGGAGTGTTATATTCAGATAGTGCTCCAAAAATATTTGAATCTTCAGACCCTAATAATCCAAACAATGGTAAAAAAGAATTGGTATGGAGTGATTCTCAAAGAGGTGCATTCTTTGCAAGAAGTGGAGAAGCAGAGAAAGTAGGTAAATCTCAACCAGATTTCTTAGGTTCTTTAAACAATGAGTTCAATTATAAGAACTTTAGTTTATCTGTATTGTTAGATGCTCGTTTTGGAGGACATATCGCATCGTATTCTAGTCGTTATGGTACATCTTACGGGTATTTAGAAAGATCATTACGTGGTAGAAGCCCAGAGCATGGAGGGGTAACGTGGACTTCAGATTTTTCAGATCGTCAAGGGACAACATTTAGCGATGGTATTATACCAGATGGTGTATTTGCTGAAGGACAGACCGTTACTGCGCCAAGTGGAACTACTGTTGATGTAGGTGGTATGACGTATCAAGAAGCTTTTGATGCAGGGCATGTAGAACCTACGCATGCTAGTTGGTACAACTATCGTATTAATTCATGGGGTCAAGGTGTAGTCAACGATGATTGGTTTGCTGAAGTAAAATATATCGCACTAAGAAATATTTCCTTGGGATATAATTTACCTAAGAGTGCAAGTGATAAAATGGGTGCTAATAATGTATATTTTGGTATTAATGCCAGAAATATTGGTTATTTGTATAATTCTTTACCAAATGATATCAATCCAGAAAGTTTTAGAGGAACAACAAGTGGAGATTCTTTCCGTGAGCGTTCTTTTAGTCCTTATATGGCCAATTATACTTTTATGGTTGCTATTGACTTTTAATATTAAATAAAAAGAAAGATGAAAAAAACATATAAATTAATTTTAATTTTCTTAGCGATTTTTGTTATCTCTTGTGACAGAGACGAATTTGCTGAGTTGAACAGTAACCCTGACGAGCTTGCAGAATCAGATTTAAGGTTTTCAACTGCACATGTAATCAATAATATGTATACCAATGATTATTTAATTTGGTTTTACAATAATTTTGATTACCAATACCCTTGGAGCCAAGTAACTGGTAACGGAACTGGTAATTCAGAATCTGTAGATGATATGCTAGCAACTAGTGGTGGTCATAATTTTAATAATGTAATTGTAAATGGACGTGATATTCGCGCGAAATTGGATTTATTGCCAGAAGAAGAAAAAATGGCACGAAGAGCTTTATCAGCGATTACATATGCTGCTCAGATTTCTACAGCATTATCTTCAACGGATTTAACTGGGTCAATGGTGTATTCTCAAGCCGCTTTGGCGCCATATACTAATCCGCCGTTGATAAGACCAGAATTCGATACTCAAGAAGTATTGTTTGATACTTGGTTGACAGAATTGGATGCAGCAATTGCTAACTTTATGGCTCCAGACCAATTTTCTATGGGAAGTCAGGATATAATATATAATGGTGATTATGTAAAATGGGCCAAATTTTGCAATACGTTAAAATTAAAAATAGCCGCACGTTTGGTAAATGCTAATAGAGCTAAAGCTTTGACGATTGCCAGCGAAGTTGCTAATTCTTCTGCAGGGTATATGGATGCCTTATCGGATGATTTTATCTATAACCGTGGTACTGAGTACCGTGGTACGGGTAACGGGACACAACCAGGTGTAGGTGGTAAAAATCTTATCGATTTTTTAAGAGACAACAAAGATCCACGAGTTCGGTTTTTATTTGATAAAAATGATTTTAATGCCGAGGTAGTACAGGCATTTATTGATGCTGGTGTAGCATTGCCTTCGTATGTTGAACAATACGTTGTTTTAGATGGTGCCGGTGATTTTGATAGCTGGTCAGGACCAGGTGAACCATGGGTTAGATATCACGGTGCACCATTATCACCAGACAAGCAACAAGATGTAGCCTTTAGTGATTATTTTCAACAAGGATCGCGAAACAGAATTACTTTGAATGGTGTTGAAAAAACGTATGCTTCAACATCTAGATTTGCTGAAAAAAATACACGTACTAGTATCAACTATACGTATCCAACGGAGCCAGGCGGACGCTTATTGCAAAAGAATGACAATCATCCTCCATTGGAAGTTGTTTTGGCTTCAGCAGCAGAAACCAATTTATATTTAGCGGAGTTTAAATTATTAGGTGCTAACATTCCTGGATCGGCTCAAGATTATTTTAATAAAGGTGTTGAACTTTCTATACTGCGTATGGATAGGTTAGCTCAAAATTTAGGTCATTTTTACTATGAGAATGATCCTGTTTATGATGGTGCTATGGCCACAACTGCTTCTACCAAATTAAAAGCTGACGAAATTACAGATTTATTAGCCTTGCCTGCATATGATTTAGCTACTGATGGTTTAGAGAAGGTCTACATTCAGCAATATGTTAACTTTGCAATAACGCCGCATGATACATGGACCAATGTTAGACGTTCAGGAGTTCCTATGGTAGGAAGTTCAGTTTTGGCGTGGGAGCCTTTAATTGCTGCCGGTTCTGAGTTAACCTTACCAAGACGTTGGGAAATAGGAACCCCAACAGAAGATAATATCAACTTCTTAAATGTAAAAGCTGCTAATGATGCACAAGGATATACAACGGGTACAAATGATCCGGTTATCCTGAACACAGAAAGAATTTGGTTTGATACTACTGATCCTCAATATGGAACAGGACCAAATCAATAATAGTATTCTTTTTTTTAATTGAATTAGTTTAAAGCGGAAGATAAATCTTCCGCTTTTTTGCTTTATAAATGTACGATCTCAATTTAAAATTTTTAGCTTCTATGATCTGATTGTACTTAAAAATATGCTTATTTCATTAGTTTTAAGGTTTTATATATGATCTTGATTTTTTGTAGTAAGAAGCAATTTACAGTAAGGACTGTAGTTGTATAAATAGAAGCGAAGGAGATAAGAGCCCTCCAAGTTAGTATAAATTACTTTTCTGATTAGTAGATGAACCCCCATCCAGAACGATTAATATATCCATCATCAGAATTATTTGCGAACACTGAAGTGTGTTTCTTGAGGGTATTTATAATGCTAATTTTTGGATCACAGTTGTTAACTCTAGTTGTAGAGATGATTATGTGATTTTTAAAATAGCTGTATTTTTAGATTTAAACTAATGAATCATCAACTATTTAACTAATAAAATAAGTTATTTATATTTTAATTATTTTTTTTATGTAAAAACTACATTTGTTACTGTTGCTTAGCTTTGTAGTTGAGTTGTTCGTCTAATTGTTTTCACTATTTAACAAATATTTATGACTTTTAGTATATATTCACATAAGAATATTTATTATACATAAATTTTATTAACTAACTAAACTCTATTAGTATGAACAAAAAAATTCATTACTTATTAATGTTTGCACTATTGCTCTTTATAAATGGGCTAATGGCGCAAAACAAAACGGTTACAGGTAAAGTAACTGATGATTCGGGAGTACCTCTTTTGGGCGTAAATGTCTTGGAAAAAGGAACTTCAAACGGAACTTCAACAGATTTTGATGGTAACTATACGATTAATGTATCTGGTGATTCTTCCTCCTTAGAGTTCACTTCTGTTGGATATTTACTACAAAGTATTGTTGTAGGAAGTAGATCTACTGTTAACATTACAATGACAGAAGATGCAGAACAATTGGGAGAAGTGGTATTAACTGCATTAGGGATTAAAAGGCAGAAAAAATCTATTGGTTATGCTGTTCAACAGGTTAAAGCCGCGGATGTCTTGATAGCTGGTCCTGTAGATCTTGCACAAGGATTACAGGGTAAGGTTGCTGGTTTAAACATTAACACTTCCAATGGAACGTCTAATGCGTCATCTCGTGTGGTAATACGTGGAAATAATAGTTTGTTTGGAAATAATCAGCCCCTTATTGTAATAGATGGTGCTATTGTAGACAATAGCGAACTAGAACAAGGAAATGTTGGTACTAGCACAGAAAGTTATCGAGATTGGGGGAACTATTTAAGTTACCTAGATATGAGTACGGTTGAAGATATTTCCGTATTAAAAGGACCAAATGCTGCTGCGTTGTATGGAGCAAGAGGTGCTAATGGTGTTATCTTAATAACATCAAAAAAAGGAATGAAGAGAGAAGGATTGGGGATACAATATAGTTTAACAAGTAACTATACAGATGTATATCGTTTTACAGAGGTACAAAACGAATTTGGAGGTGGTTTTAGAGCTGGTCTCTATACCGCAAATCCACAGTTACCACAAACAGCAGAAGGACAAGCATTTGTACCTTCTTTGTATGGACCAACGTATGGCGGGTCTACAGGGATTAATTCTTCGCATGGAGATGTACCAGGAGGTTTTTACACGGCCGATTTATTTAGTTGGTTTGGAGCAGGATCTTCTTGGGGGCCAAGGTTAGACGGTACTCCAGCACTTTGGTGGGATGGTGAAGTAAGACCTTATTCTCCGCAGCCAAATAACAGAGATTATATGTACAGACAAGGAATGGAAAACACACATAATATTTCTTTTTCTTCAGCTAGTGATTTAGGTAGTATCCGTATTGGTCTTAATACAACCAAAGGGGACGCGGTAGTAGAGAATACCAATCATAAAAGCACCAGTTACTCCTTGGGTTCCCATATTAATATATCCAAAGTGTTTAGCGCGGATATTAATGCAAATTACAATCAGAGTTCTAGATTAAATGCACCAGAAATAGGGAACAATAATTCTTGGTCCAAATTTACCATTTATGGGATGTCTAGAGAATACAGAGGGTTAGAGAAAGACCTGTATTTTGGAGAAGACGACTATGATGGGTATAAAGTAGATTTTGGAGGAGCTTATCCGCATGCAGAATATAGCAAGGATTTATTTTGGCATGTTTACGAAAATAATGATCGTTTATGGAGGGATGAATTTTTAGGAACCATTAAATTAAATGCTGAAATTACACCTTGGTTAAATGCCTTTGTTAGAACTTCTGCTGATGTAATTGGGACTAGGTTTGAGAAAACAAACAATACGAACAACCTAAACGGATTAAATGGTGGTCGTTTTGAGAAAACGGTTAGTAAAGATAAAACCTTCAATACAGATATAATGGCCACCTTGCACAAAGACAATTTCTTAACGGAAGGATTTAATGCAAGTGCAACTTTTGGTTATAATGATTATGTAACGAATTCTGCTGGTGTTAGAGGGGTTAACGGTAGTGTATTCAGAGTTCCTGATATTTATTCATTGTCTAACTATGTTAATAAAAACGATACGGATGCTGTTGAAACTAGAAATGACATACAGTCCTTTTCTTATTTTGGACTATTAGATATGTCTTATAATAATTATTTGTTTTTACAAGTAACGGGAAGGCATGATACCAATTCTACCTTGCCAAAGGATAATAATTCTACATTCTATCCATCAATGAACACAGCTTTTTCATTTACGGATGCCTTTGATATGGGTAATTTTGAAGATGTTCTGTCGTATGGCTCTATACGTTTTGCATGGGGAAAAAGTGCCAATGCAGCTCCTCCTTATTTGTTGGATGCTGTTTTTGATACAAGTACATTTGGTGGGCAGGCAACAATTACTAGACCAACTAGTATTCCTCCAAATGACTTAACTTTTCAGACTTCTGAATCAAAAGAAATTGGTTTGGCTTTAGGGTTTTTAGAAAATAAGATTAATCTGGATTTTACATATTATGATATACTATCAGAAAATCAAATTATGACTTCAACCGTTGCTATGTCTTCAGGTGCAGAGAAAGTTGTATTTAATTCTGGAGCATTAAGTAACAAAGGGATAGAGTTTATTGTAAATGCAAATATCATCCGAAATAGTGACTTTTCTTGGGATGTGAGTCTAAATGGCGCTAAGAATACCAACAAGGTAATAGCATTAGCAGAAGGTGTTGAAGAACAACAAATTGCTACTGTTTTTGGAAGCTTGGGTGCTTTTATGAAAGCCTCACCTGGAGAAACTTATGGTACTATTTATGGTACCGATTTTGAGTTGGATGACCAAGGTAGAAAACAAGTTACTAATATTTTAAATAAAGATGGTAGTGGTGAAGTTATTGGTACACAATATGTTATTTCTAGCGATGTACAAAAAATAGGTAATGCAGCTCCTAAATTAACAGGAGGTATTGGTAATGTTTTTAGGTATAAAAACTTTCGTATGTCTGCCTTGGTTGACTTTAAATGGGGAGGTGATATTTATTCTGTAGATCATGCTGTTTCAATGGGCAGTGGTTTGTCCCAAGAAACTGCAGATGCCAGGAATGGTGGTGGTTTACCGTATACCTATCCTGATGGTACAACGGATGATGTAGGTATGATTATGGAAGGTTATAATATTGATGACGGTCAAGTCAATGATCGTGTTATTCATCCCGTATATTATTACGGTATCACCTACGCAGGATGGTCACATTTTAATAGACCTAGAAGTCTTTCTGTTTTTGAGAACTCATGGGCTAAACTTAGGGAACTTTCTATTTCGTATGCTGTTCCAAAGGATGTGTTAAAAAGAACCAATATCTTTAAGGATTTATCCTTGTCATTGGTTGGTAGAAATTTATTTTACATCTATACTACCTTACCAGATCAACTTAACCCTGAAGCGATTAACGGAACAGGAAATGGACAAGGATTACAATGGTCTGCTTTTCCAAGTATGCGAACTGTTGGGTTTTCTATAAAAGCAGGATTTTAATTTAAAAAAAAACAATATGAAAACTAAAATAAATATAACAAGTAGAAGTATATTAATAGTGTTTCTATGTGTTGGTTTTATGTCCGTATCCTCATGTGATGATGATTTTGGAGATATAAACAATAATTACGAAACAAAACTGTATGAAGCAACCGCGCCTGGTTTGTTTAATGATTTAATTAGGACTACCGTAAAAATTGATGCGCATCATAGAATTCCATCAGCATGGTTGTATCAATGGACGCAAAGCGCCGCGATGTATGGAGAATCCGGTTATCGTTTAGACGCGAATACAACAGGACCTTGGAAATCGTATTATACAAGTTTGGCAAATGCCCATGAAATACAAAAACTAATTGCTGAACATCCAGAAGCAGCTAATATGACAAATATTAGTGAAATGACAAAGGTTATGATGGCGTATAAAACACTAACGATCACTTTGTTATATGGTGATATGCCTTATAGTGAGGCTGGAAAAGGTTTTGAAGGGCCAGAAAATTTTAGACCTTCGTATGACAGCCAACAATCCGTTATGGAAGCTGCAATCAATGACTTATCAGCAGCAGTTGATAATTTATCTACCAGTGCTACACAAGTATCCTTAGGGGGGTTTGATACGCTTTTAGGGAGTGATATCCCAATGTGGATAAAGTTTGCCAATTCGTTACGTCTTCGGTATGCAATGACAATGATAGAAAAGAATGCTTCTTTTGCAGGGCCTGTAATTACTGCGGCATTAAGCAAACCCTTACTTACCGCTGAAGAGTATATTTCTTTAGATCCCGCTCAAATTTCTGATTTTGAAATAAACAGGGCAGGGTATTTTAGAGGAAACGCCTATATGCGTATGGGTTCTACTATTTGGGATGCAATGTCTAGTACTGCAGCTGTAGATGGGTCAGGAATTTATGATTTAAGATGTAAAATTTTCTTTGAACCTAATGAAGTTGATGAATGGGTTCCTTACCCTCAAAATCCAGATTTGAGTACTCCAACAGTAACAGGGGATCCAAATCAACCCAGTAGAATAACTGGAGATTGGAATACGTTGAGATCTAATTTTGCAGCATTTAATGTATATTATACAGAAGATCTTACTGTACCGCAGTTTATAATAACTGGTTCTCAAATAAGTTTTATAAAGGCTGAAATTTACAATAGAGGCTTGGCAGGTGTAGCGGCGGATGCGGCTATGGCAGAAGGTTTTTATAATGAGGGTATTACAGCTTCTGTTAATTTTTGGTATACGCATGCAAATGGTTCTGCCATTTGGGATGTGAATAAACCAGCAACTCCAGAACCAACAGCATTAGAATTGACAACTATGTTAACGAATCCAAATGTAGCTTATAGCGCAGATCCAGCAATGGCTTTGAGTCAAATTTATAAGCAACATTGGATCGCATTGTTTCACCAACAATTTGAAGCTTGGAACTTGCAAAGAAGAACAGGAAATGCTACACCAAATGTACCATTGACAACAAGTTTGGTTAAAGATTTTAATAGGCTTCCTTATCCTAATTCAGAAAGAGAAACTAACCGTATTAATTGGCAGGCTGCCACTGATGGTGGAAATGACTCTGAAACAACAAAAAATTGGATGCAACAATAACCATATAGTTTTTTAAAATAGTTTTAAGGAGGAGGGATTTATCCTTCCTCTTTTTTTATAGTAGCTATACAATATAATGAGGATTCTAATTAATTAGTGAGTTTAATGTATACAAAGAGAAGGTATTTGTAAAGGTAAAATAGCGATGTCTGCCCCACGTTTGTATGGGGTTTCTTTTACTGATTGAAGAAATAATTTGAATACGTATTGGATATAATTCCTTGTAAATTATATATGATTAAGTGTTTTAGCAAGGATTCATTACCATAAGTTTCAAAAAGGTTGTCATTTTTAAAAGCTACATTATCTATTCTAAAAAAATAGAGGAGGGCTATTAGTTCTATATTTACTTCTGGTTTTAGATGCCCTTTTTCTTTGGCTTTTTCTAATAAAGTGCAGGTAATATTACGAGCTAAATTGACTCTAAATGCATCAAAAATAGCATATGCTTTTGAATAATATTTCTTAAGGCCAAAAATAAAAGAAGGTTTAAAGTATCTAAGATACTCAAACCCTCTTTTGTAAATTAGTATAATACTTAAAATAGGATCATTATTATTGTTTGCAATGATATTCTTTATTTCTTTATCATAATCATTTAATAAAGATTCTAGACTTTCTATAACTAAAGCTTCTTTGCTTGTAAAGTGTTTGTAAATGGTTTTTTTAGATATGCCTAGAATTTTTGCCAATTGGTCTAATGTAAAACGTTTGCTACCAAACTTTGTAAAGTTGGCTAAAGAACATTCTAAAAGATCTTTTTTAGTAATCATCTTATAGCTAGTTATTTCCACCCGCCACCAAGGGCTTCGTATAAATTTACAACGGTTAAAAGTTGTTGTAATTTATTATCGATTACATTCAATTCAGCATTAAGCGCACTTTGCCTTGCTGTTAATAAGTCTAAATAATTGGCATACCCATTTTTTAATAATTCTTCTGAATTGCTTTCTGCATTGCGCAACGCTTCCACTTCTTTTTGACGATATTCAAATTTTTCAGTTTCTGCATTATACCCGTACAACGCATTAGATACTTCATTTCCTGCTGTCAACAAGGTCTTTTTGAAAGCTAATAAGGCTTGTTCCTGTTGGGCTTTTGCAACTTCGTTCTGGGTCTTTATTTTACGCTGATTGAAAATGGGTTGCGTTAATCCACCAACAATAGTAGCAAACAATGAATTGGCACTTAAGAGCTCATCTAATTGTAAACTTTGAAATCCGCCAGTAGCCGTTATGGCTAACGATGGATAAAAATTACTTCGTGCCACATTGGTCATTTCAAACGCATTAATTAATCCGTATTCTGCTGCCATCACATCGGGGCGATTACTTAACAGAGTTGCAGATACACCTAACTTGATTTCCGAATCCAATGTTTGATTATCTAAAATACTGCGATCAATAGTTTCGGAAGACCTTCCCAATAAAAAATTCAAAGCGTTTTCTGTTCTGAAAATAGCCGCTTTTAAATCTACCTGTAAGGCTTTGGCATTATTGTATTGTGCAATGTTTTGATCCACGGCAACCTGGGTTACTTGTCCCGCTTCTTTTAATGCTTGTATTGTTGCCACACTACTATTTCTGGTAATAATGGTTTTTTTGGTGACTTCCAATTGGGCATCCAACGCTAATAACTGATAATAGGTGGAAGCAATACCAGACACCAATTTCGTTTTTACAGCTTGATGTGCCGCCACACTTTGCAAATAACTAGCTTCTCCAGCACGTTTGCTACTCCGTATTTTTCCCCAGATATCAGCTTCCCAGGATAAATTTCCTGTTAATTCAAACTGCTCTAAAGACCCACTGAAAATAGAACCAAACTGGCTGTTTTTAGACAACTCTTGATGGGTCATAGAGGCTTTACCATTAAGACTTGGTAGATAGGCAGCTTTCCCTTGTTTCATATAAGCATCGGCAGCTGCTATTTTTTGAATAGCGACACGGATGTCCAGATTATTTAGTAACCCCTCTTCTATATATTGCTTTAAATTTGCATCCGTAAACAGATCTGTCCAAGACACATCTGCCATAGATGTACTATCTGTTGGCAACTTATCCGTTCTATATAAGTTTTCAGTTTCTGGTAATTCAGGCCTGTTGTAGTCTTTTGCCACAAAACAAGAAGTGACAACTAAAGATGTGCTTACTACTAGTATTAAATTATATATGGTTTGATTTCTCATGTTTACTTAATTTCTGATGTTGATTCGTTAGTTTCAAATACTGGAATTCCAGTAATACGCTCTTGAAGCCATTGAAAGACAACAAATAGTACTGGAATAACAAATACACCAATGATGGTTCCTATCAATAATCCGCCTGCAGCACCTGTGCCAATAGAATTGTTTCCTTCTGCGCCAACTCCTTTGGCTAAAACCAGCGGTAGTAAACCTAAAATAAAGGCAAAAGAGGTCATTAAAATTGGACGTAATCTTACTTTGGCACCATCTATTGCTGCTTCCACAAGAGATAAGCCTTGTTTTCGACGCTGTATGGCAAATTCTACAATTAAGATGGCATTTTTGGCTAATAAACCAAGTAACATGATTAGTGCAATTTGAAAATATATATTGTTTTCTAAGCCAGTTAAATAGGTTGTTAAATATGCTCCTGCTACTCCAATGGGTAGTGATACTATTACAGAAAGCGGCAAAAGATAACTCTCATATTGAGCTGATAAAAAGAAATAAACAAACAAGATGCTAATCATGAAAATGATAGTAGACTGCCCAGATGATGCAATTTCTTCTCTTGTGATACCAGAATATTCTACTTGATAACCTTCGGGTAAACTGGTTTCAGCTAAGGTGTTTATTGCTTTAATAGCATCTCCAGAACTGTAACCTGGTGTTGCAGATCCATTTACAGTAGCTGCATTAAATAGGTTAAAGCGATTTACGGTTTGTGGTCCGTATACACGGTTTAATGTTACAAATTGCGAAATAGGTGTCATTTCACCACTTGGTGTTTTAATAAACATACTGTTTAAACTAGCTTCATCTGTACGATCTTCAGGTAATGTTTGTACAAAGACGCGGAATTGCTTTCCAAAGCGACTAAAATCTGCGACATAACTACCTCCAATATATCCTTGTAGTGCAGATAAAATAGATTTTGTAGATATACCTGCTTCCTTAGCACGTTCAATATTGATATCTAACTCTAACTGCGGGAAATTGGTGCTAAAAGCGTTTGAAGCATAGGCAATTTCAGGTTGTTGATTTAATAGATTTACAAAATCTGTTGCTGTAGCGTCTAACTCGGTTAACGGTTTAGAAGCCTTGTCTAATAAGCGCATTTCAAAGCCATCAGCACTACCAAAACCAGGAACGCTTGGTGGTGTAAAGAATATGATGTTTGCATCAGGGATTACTGCTGCCTTTCCAAACAATTGACCAATAATGGCTTGTACAGATTCTGAATCAGACGCTCGCTCTTCCCAAGCATCCAAAATAATAAAGCCCATTGCATTTGAGCTACCTTCACCAGAGAAAAAGTTTCTCCCGCTGATAAACGAAGCACCTTTTACGCCTTCAATATCTTTAATGCTTTCATATAATTTTTCGGTTACTTCAAAAGAACGGTCTAATGATGAGCCTGGAGGTAACTGAGCATTCATAAAAATAACACCACGATCTTCTGAGGGGACAAACCCTGTAGGAATGGTATTGCTTGCCCAAAAAATACCTAGAACGCTAATTCCTAAAATCGCTACTGTAATCCATTTGTGTTTTAATAAGAAGCCTAAGGAAGCTACATATTTGTTTGTGGTTGCTGTAAAAGCAATATTAAATGCTCCGTAAAAACGTTGCAAAATGTTCTTCTTTTTATGTTCCTCATCATTGTGTGGTTTTAAAAAAATAGCACACAAAGCAGGTGTTAAAGTTAAAGCGTTAATTGCTGAAATAAATATTGCAATCATTAAGGTTACGCCAAACTGTTCATAAAATACACCAGATGGTCCTTTAATAAACGTAATAGGGATAAACACGGCCATCATAACTAAGGTAATAGAAACAATTGCGCCACTAATTTCTGTCATAGCAGAAATAGAAGCTTTTTTGGCGTCTTTATAACCACCTTCTAATTTAGCATGAACGGCTTCAACCACCACAATGGCATCATCTACAACAATTCCAATGGCAAGGATTAATGCAAACAAGGTTAATAAGTTAAGAGAATACCCAAAAACATTAAGGAAAAAGAAGGTCCCTATAATAGAAACAGGCACTGCTATAGCAGGTATCAAGGTAGATTTAAAATCTTGTAAAAAGATAAAAACAACGATAAAAACCAGCAAGAAGGCTTCAATCAATGTGGTTTGTACTTTACCAATGGATGCCGTTAAAAATTTATTTGTATCATAGTTAACTAGGTAGTCCATTCCTTCAGGGAAGTCTTTTTTTAACTCATCTAGTTTCGTATAAATATCATCAATAATGTCTTGAGCATTTGATCCCGGTGTTTGAAAAACTCCAAAATTTAATGCAGGATACCCTTTAGAGCGCGATAATGATGAATAAGAAAACGCATCAAGTTCAACTTTAGCAACATCTTTAACTCTTAAAAATTGCCCGTTTCCTAAAGCTTTAACAACGATATTTTCGTATTGCTCAGCTGTTTTGTACCTACCTTTATATTTAATAACATACTCAAATGATTCTCCAGCGTTTTGACCTAAAGAACCTGCTGCAGCCTCTAAACTTTGCTCGTTTATGGCCTGTGTAATGTTTGTGGGCTCCAATTTATAAGCTGCCATTTTTACAGGGTCTAGCCATACACGCATAGCGTAATTCTTTGCTCCAAATACGTTTACTGCACCTACACCATTAATACGTTGTAATTCTGGTATTACATTTATGTTGAGGTAGTTTTGTATAAAGGTATCGTCAAATTCAGGATTTGAAGAATATATGGCAGCGTACAGCAAGGCTGAATTTTGCTGCTTAGCTGTTACCACTCCAGCTCTAGTTACTTCTGAAGGCAACAGTGAATTAGCACGAGAAACTCTGTTTTGAACATTTACTGCTGCAATGTCTGCATCATAACCTTGTTCAAAAAATACTTGTATGGATGCTGAGCCAGAATTACTAGCTGTAGATGTCATATAAGACATTCCTTCAACACCATTAATCTGCTCTTCAATAGGAACAATAACGCTCTCTAAAATGGTTTCTGCATTAGCTCCTGGATAAGAAGCTGATACAAGTACTGTTGGCGGAGCAATATCAGGATATTGTGTTACAGGCAATTGGGTAAGACCCAATATACCTAATACTACAATTATGATTGATATAACTGTGGATAGTACAGGTCTTTCAATAAATTTCTTTAGCATAATGGTCTTATTTAAAAACGGTGTTGTATGAATTAATTATACTATCTAAAGATGTAGGTATGGGTTTGATTTTACTTCCAGGACCAACTTTATTTATTCCTTTTGCTAAAATGGTTTCACCTTTTTCAATGCCCCCTTCTAGTACATATAGACGATTAGTACTTGTTTTAATTGTTATGGGCTTTGAAACTAAAGTGTCTGAATTTACAACATAAACAAAGTATTTTCCTTGTCGCTCAAAAGTAGATTCGGCTGGAATTACCAATGCGTTTTTATATGTTTTTGGAACAAGAATAGTTCCGCTGCTTCCGTTGCGTAGCAATCCTCCTTCATTTAAAAATTTAGCTCTGAAAGTGATTGTTCCCGTTTGTTGATTAATATCTCCTGCAATAGTTTCTATCGTACCTTCCTTTTCATAAAACTCTCCAGTCGCTAATTTTAATTTAACTTTAGGGAATTGACTAATTTTTTCTTTCAATGTTTTACCTTCAGCTGCTGCAATAAAATCAATAAAATCTTTCTCATTTAATGAAAAGTAGGCATATACATTATCTATAGAAGAAACATTAGCAATTGGCATTGGGTCCTGTGCACTAACTAAAGCACCTTTTCTATAATTTATGGAGCCAAGAACACCATTAACGGGGCTTTTAATAGTTGCGTAGTTAATATTGGCAGCAATGCTACTGTAATTGCTTTTAGCTTGCGCCAATTGTGCTTTTGCGGTCTCTAGTTGTACATTGCTTATGATGTTTTTTTCCACTAATGGTATTAATTTATCTACCTCAACTTGTGCTACATTGACACTAGCTTTTGATGCTGCTGCTTGCTGGGTTAATGATTCAGTTTCTAATTTAAATAGTAGCTGTCCCTGTTTAACAATAGCACCTTCATCTACTAAAACATCTTTTATATATCCAGATACTTTTGGTCTTACTTCACTGTTAATTTCACCTTCAATACTAGTTGGATAACTAGAAAATGAGGTTATGGTTTGGTTACTAACGTTGACTACAGGAAAAGGCAATATTTGAACTTCTTTTTGTTGTTGTTCATTGTTGCCGCAACTTAACACTAGCAAAAATAGGCTTGAAGCTACTAGTGTATATACATTATTTTTTTTCATTTTTAGTTTAGTTTAAATGCTGAATTGATTTTAGTTAATTTTTCTCTTAATTCTTGAATAGATGCAGTTGCTCCATCTATAAATTTGATATAATCATTATGAAAATTTAAATCGAATTTTTCGTCTTCATTTTCAATTTTATGGGTATTAATTGTTTCCTTATAACTTTTTATCTCTAAATGCAAACTGCGTTCATCACTCCAATCTTTTGTCATTTTGTCTATATACTGAATTATAGAATCTTTATTAATCACAAAATACTTTTTGCGATCTCCTGTTTTGGTGAAATACACTATCTTTTTTAAATCTTGTAAATGATTAAGATGTGTAGAGATTGTACTTTTACTGGCACAAAGGATATTAACCATAGCTTCAAAAGTGGTTCCTTTTTTACCATTAAGAATAATATAAGACATAATACGAGCGGCAACAGGAGCTAACTGCTCTCTGTTCTCTAGATGAACCCCTAGTTTTTCCACTAAGCCCATTTTTTCTTCGCAAATTTGTTCTTTCATCCTTTTGAATGTTATAAGTGAATTCTAAAATAATTTTTGCAAAAATATTTTTAGTTCGGTTTATCCCGAACTATACGAAGTTAAAAAAATGTTAAATATTTAAGTAGGGAGTTATGGTTTTGAAAATAACTGAATTACGATTGTTCTAAAGGAATGCATTATTTGATATAGGTATCAGTTACGTTAGAATTATTAGCTATAATAAAGCTAATCCCTATAATTGTTAAAGAAGTTCATCACAGATTCTTAATGTTAGAATAAAGGTTTTATTGGGTGATATGTAGTTTAAATTTTGTTGTAATTCTATCTATTTTTGAAAATTGTTTCAAATACTTGATCTATATTTAGAGGAGTTATTTGGGAAAAATAAAAAAGAGGTAAAATGAATATTGTAATTGTTCCAGATTCTTTTAAAGAATGCTTGTCAGCAAAAGATGTAGCTGCCAATATTTCTATTGGAATTTTAGAGGTTTTTCCAAAAGCAAAAATAATTGAAATTCCAATATCTGATGGAGGCGAAGGAATGCTTGAGGCTATTACCAGTGGGATAGGCGGAAAATTGGTTTCAGTCGAGGTAATGGATCCCTTAATGCGAAAAATAAAAGCACAATACGGTATTCTAGAAGACAATAAAACTGCTGTTATAGAAATGGCAAAGGCTTCTGGACTAGAGTTGTTGAAGGAAGAAGAAAAAAAACCATTGGTTACTTCAACATATGGAACGGGGCAATTAATAAAAGATGCCTTAGACAAAGGATGTGCTAAAATAATAGTTGGTATTGGTGGTAGTGCCACTAATGATGGGGGAGTAGGAATGGTAAAAGCTCTTGGTGTAAAATTCTTAAATAGTAAGGGTGAAAAAATAAAAGAAGGAGGCGGTAGTTTAAATGAGCTTAGTACCATAGACATGTCCAATTTTGATGAAAGAATTCTAGAATGTGAGGTTGTTGTTGCTTGCGATGTTTCTAATCCACTAACAGGTTTAAATGGAGCGTCGTTTGTTTATGGAAGCCAAAAGGGAGGTGATAAGAATGACTTGGAGGTATTGGATAAGAATTTGGTTCACTATGCAAATCGTATAGAATCTACCCTTGGTTTAGATATATCCACTATACCAGGTGCAGGAGCAGCAGGAGGAACAGGAGCTGCATTATTGGCTTTTTTGAAAGGAAAATTAATTACTGGAATTGATTTGATGGTAGAAATCTTACACTTGAATGAGCATATAAAAACTGCAGATTTGGTGATTACAGGTGAAGGTAAAATTGACCGGCAAACCCTAAATGGAAAAACCATATCTGGTATTGCTAAATTAGCGAAAAGACATACTGTTCCAGTAATTGTTATTACGGGTAAAATTGATGATGATATAGAAGAAGTCTATACTATGGGCGTTTGCGCGGTGCATTCTATCGTAAATAAGCCAATGGAATTAAGTGAAGCAATACTGAAAGCTCCTAGACTAATACAAGAATGTACTAAAAATATTATGGGCACTATAGCGCCTTTTATTGCAAATTAAATAAGTGTAAGATTTAAAATAAAAATTAAAATGAATAGTGTACAAAACAATACTTTTAATAAAGATAGAAGTATGGTTATGGTGGGATGTTTTGATACTAAAGAGGAAGATTTTAGTTATCTATACACATGTCTGTCAAAGAAAGGAGTTAAAATAATAGCTATTAATACAGGTGTTTACGGTACTACAAAGTTATTTCCAGTAGCTTTTGAAGCCAAAGATGTAGCTCAAAAATCGGGCACTAGTATTTTATCCTTACAGAAAAATAAAGACAGAGGAAAGGCTATTGAGCTAATGGGAAACGGTGCAGCACAAATTGTTACTGATCTTTTTAGTCAAAACAAAATAGGAGCCATAATAGGAATGGGAGGAGGAGGAGGAACCTTCATTGCACTTACAGTAATGCGGGCATTACCATTTGGATTTCCAAAGTTATGTATAAGTACATTGGCTACTAAAGATTTATCGGCACAGATTGGTAGCAAAGATATTACACTGGTGCCTTCTATTGTAGATGTTGCAGGATTAAATAGCATTAGTCGGGTTGTAATTCATCAGGCTACTGCTGCTATTTGTGGAATGATGGAAGCTACAGAACTGGTAGAAGAAAAAGAGGTGAATAGCATTGCTATTAGTGTTTTTGGTAATACTACTGTATGTGTAGATAAATGTTCGGAACTATTAAAATTTGATGGTTTTGAGGTGTTTGCATTTCATACAGTAGGAGTAGGAGGGCAGACGATGGAAGGATTAGCTTTGGATGGTTGCTTTGATGCGATTTTGGATATTACAACCACGGAGTTAGCGGATGAGCTTTGTGGTGGAATATGCAGTGCTGGACCAGATCGACTTACAGCTGCATCAAAAATAGGAATTCCGCAAGTTGTAGTACCTGGGTGTCTTGATATGGTGAATTTTGGACATTTAGATACAGTACCAGAAAAATATAAAAACAGACAATTATTTTCTTGGGCGCCAGACGTTACTCTTATGCGGACGAATAAGGAAGAAAATAAGATTTTGGGAAATATCATTGCAGAAAGAGTAAATAAATCAAAAGGACCGGTAACTGTATTGTTGCCATTAGGCGGATTGTCAAAAATAGGAGGGGTTGGTGAGGTATTTTATGATTCTGAAATAGATAGGGAGTTATTCAATTCCTTAAAGAATAATGTGAATAAAAACATAAAGGTCGTAGAAGTGGATGCTAATATTAATACTTCCTATTTTGCAACATATGCCGTAAAAGAATTACTAAAAATGATTAAAAATTGAAAAAATACGTTTAGTCTAAAAAGAGTTTTTACTTAATTTATTTCATTTATACAGAATAAAATTAGAATAATTAGATAGAATACAGTCATTATTGGAAATATTTCAGATAGATAATACAGAAAATATTTTACAATTTTGTTTTTAGAAATAGTTTTAAAAAAAGTATTATTATGCCAAATATATGGACAGGTAAGGGAAACCCTTACACTAAGCAAGAAGTTAGAGACAGATTACAAGCTGTTGTAAATAAAAATAAGGCCATTATTGCAGCAGGAGCAGGAGCAGGAATAAGCGCTAAGTTTATAGAAAAAGGAGGAGCAGATTTGATTATTGTTTATAATTCGGGCAGATTTAGAATGTCTGGACATGGTTCTACAGCAGGAATGATGGCTTATGGTGATGCCAATGAGGTTGCTATGGAGATAGGGGAGTTTGAAGTTCTGCCAGTTGTTGAAGAAATCCCGGTTATATGTGGTGTTCATGGTAGTGATCCCCGTAGAAGGATGTGGCATTTTTTAGGAAAAGTAAAAGATATGGGCTTTTCTGGAGTAAATAATTTTCCAACCCATTCTATTATTGATGGTCATTTTAGAAATGTACTTGAAGAAACAGGTATGAGTTTCCAAAAAGAAGTAGAAATGGTACGTTTGGCTACTAAAATGGATTTATTTTCGGTTGTATATGTAGGGAAACCTGAAGAAGCAGTGCAAATGGCTGATGTTGGTGCAGATGCCATAATTGCACATGTTGGCACAACGGTAGGTGGGTCTATTGGAGTTAAGCAAGCTACAGCTTCTATGGATGATGCTTTAGAGCGTACCCAGCGAATAATTGATGCAGTTAAACAGTCTAATCCAGATACATTTTTCCTTGCTCACGGAGGTCCAATAAATACACCAGAAGACGTAAAATATGTTCTGGAAAACACGAATGGTTTGCATGGGTTTGTGGGAGCTTCATCATTGGAAAGAATGGGCATAGAGCAGTCGTTAACCAATTTAACAAAAGAATTTAAGGCGTTAACCTTATAATAGCTGATGGATAAAAAATGGAAGTTTGCCAAGAAAAAGGATCTTATGTTAGAAAAGGTCCTAGGGCGTGTTCATTATTGGCATTATCATCCTGAAATTATTGAAAAGGCAGGAACGTATATGGTTAAGGTTGTTATACCAATTGGAAGAGAGCATGATTTTCATATTCATCCAGAAATGAACGAAATTCTATATATATTAAAAGGTTCTGCAGAGCAATGGGTTGAAGATAAAATGGAAATTTTGTCAGCAGGAGATTCAGTATATTTAGATGCGAATATTGCACATGCTACTTTTAATGCAGGAGATGAAGATTTAGAGTTTTTAGCTATTCTGTCTCCTGCAGAGGGGTGGGATGTGGGTACAATTGATGTTAGTGGAGACTTGCCGTACTCTGAATATAGAAAACACAAGTAAGTTGATTCTTGTTGATTTTTTGAAGCTTAATGAAGAAATTATAAAGGTTTGTAGTTATTAAAATATTAAAAATGAAAAAAGTACAATTTTGTTTTGCGTCTATAATTTGTTTGTTGTTATTTTTTACAGCATGTAAAGAGAAAAAAGAGAAGTTGCCGGAGTTAACCTATACTGGTGAAAATCCTAGAGTGCAAAATCCATTAAGCCCAAGTGATTCTCAAAAACACATTCAACTTCCGGAAGGGTTTAAAGCAGAATTATTTGCAGCAGAGCCAGATATTATTAATCCAATAGCTTTTACTTGGGATGAAAAGGGGAGACTTTGGGTGGTACAATCTAAAGATTATCCACATGGATTAAATAATGATGTAGGAGGAGATAGAATTACCATTTGTGAAGATACTAACGGAGATGGTAAAGCAGATACCTTTACAGATTTTGCTACCAAACAAAACTTGATAACAGGAATTACTATTACTAAAGGAGGAATTATAGTTGCTCAAGCTCCAAATATGGTTTTATTGGAAGATACCAATGGTGATGATAAGATGGATAAAAGCACTATTTTATTTAACGGTTTTGGTACTTTTGATACCCATGCAGGACCTTCAAATTTGCGTTATGGTTTAGATAATATGATTTGGGGTTCAGTTGGATATTCTGGATTTGAAAATTCATTTCAAGGAAAGTCAGTAAACTTTAAAATGGGGGTATTTAAATTTGCTAAAGATGGTTCTTATTTTGAGCCTGTGGGTCAATTTAATAATAATACTTGGGGTCTTGGATTTAATGAAAATTTTGAAGTTTTTGGATCAACAGCGAATAATAATCATTGTTGTTATGTAGGTATTCCGTTACGACACTATGATTATTTAAATAAAATGCCTTCATGGGCTGTTAATGCAGATTTTATACAAGGACATTATGAAATTACAGCTGTTGATACAATTCCGTTACAGCAAGTAGATGTGCGCGGAGGTTATACAGCAGCATCTGGAGCTAATTTTTATACAGCAAGGAATTATCCAGATGCCTACCAGAATCAAATGTATGTTAGTGAGCCTACCGGGCATTTGGTACATATCGCAAAAATAGAGAAAGAGGGTGCAGGATATAAAGAAGTTGATGGAGGTAATATTTTTGCCAGTACAGATGCGTGGACAGCGCCAGTGTTTGCTGAAACTGGACCAGACGGGAATTTATGGGTAGCCGATTGGTATAATCCTGTAATTCAGCACAACCCAGATAATAGGGGTATGGATAATCAGATATGGAATGAAGAAAAAGGAGAAGGAAATGCTCATATCAATACATTAAGAGACTATGGTCATGGTAGAATCTATAGAATTACCTATGAAGATAACAAGGAATCTGATATAACTTCCTTAAGCCCTAATGAGGATACAGAACTTTTAGTTGCTCTAAAAAGCGATAATATGTTTTGGAGGACCACAGCTCAACGCATTATCGTTGAAGAACAAAAAACTGGATTAATTCCTGATTTAATAAAGCTGATAAAAAACGATAAGAGTAATGTAGGAACGCTACATGCTTTTTGGACATTAAAAGGGCTTGGAGCTATAGATGATGCTAATTTAGACGTTAGTGATTTAATAGTTGAAGCATTGTCTACTGGTTCTTTTGCGGTAAAACGAGCAGCTATGGCTATGTTGCCTGATACCCAGGTTGGTAGTGACATCTTGGCAAAATCTGGAGTTTTAAATAGTGTAAACCCACAACTTTCTTTGGCAGCGGTACTAAGGGCTAGTGAATTACCAGAATCTAGTGCCTTATTTACGGAAATAGAAAAGTTATCTCGGGATGAAATTAGTTCCTCAGATAAATGGATTAATGCCGCTCTCAAAATATATTTTAGAGAGTTAAATTCTGAAGAAGTAGATCCTTCATCGGTAGTTATGGTAATACCATCTGCAGAGGAAGGCAAGACAGTATGGAAGTATACAAATACAAAACCCAATAACGATTGGATAAAAGAAAATTTTAATGATAATGCTTGGAAAAAAGGAGCTTCTAAGTTTGGTGGTGAAAATATAGAAAATGTCAATACTAAATGGACCTCTTCAGATATTTGGATGAGGAGAGTAGTCAATATTACAGAAGAAATTAATGAGCCTGTTGTTAAAATTACCTATGATGATGACTACGAAGTATTTGTTAACGGGCAGCTTTTAATTGCAGAAACAGGAGCTAGTGGGGGCTATAAGTATATTAAATTGGATAGTGATAAAGGGCAATTTTTTAAAAAAGGAAAAAATGTAATTGCTGTTCATTGTGTGAATACGGGAGGCAATCAACATATTGATGTAGGAATAGGTAAAATAGGCAAGGTTAAAACAGATGTTACTTTTGTACTTAATACTGTAAATCAAGAAATGGCTTTTGATAAGAAAAAGTTATATGCTACAGCAGGACAAACTATAGAAATAATAGTGAATAATAAAGATCAGATGCCTCATAATTTAGTGCTAATTCAGCCTAATAGTTTGGATACCTTTGGAAAAATGGTAGATGGGTTTGTAACCAATCCAGAAGCAGAAAAAATGGGGTATGTACCTAAATCAAGATATCTTTTAGGTGCCACTGATATGTTAGGCCCTGGAACTACTGGATCACTAATTGTTACCTTACCGGATACACCAGGTGTTTATCCCTATGTATGTACATTTCCAGGTCATTGGCGTATGATGCAGGGTGTTATTATTGTTACAGCTCCAGGTTCTTATATTTCTGAAGATGAAGATGCTTCAAAAATTACAGTCATGGGAGGTGGAGGTTCTCATAATTTTCTTAAGTATTTTGGAATTACTGACGGTGAAATACTTAATGATTCAGGAAAGAATACAGTAATCTACACGGAAAACTCTTTAGAATTAGGAGCATTAATTCAAACTTCAGATGTCGTATTATTAAGTAATAATAAGCCCTTGGATTCGCAAACAAAAAAGTCCATAATGGCAAGCGTTAATGAGGGTAAAATGAATATGCTCATTTACCATCCAAGTACTTGGTATAATTGGGAAGATTGGCCAGAATATAACAAAATACTTGTAGGTGGAGGTTCAAAATCACATGAAGATTTACAGGAGTTTGAGGTAGAAGTAGTAAAGCCAAATCATCCTATAATGAAAGGAGTTCCCTCTAAATTTAAAATTGTAGACGAGTTGTACAGATGGGAAAAAGATCTTGATGCTGAAATTGAAGTATTAGCAATTGGACGAGGAATAAAATCTGGAAAAGAATACCCTGCTGTTTGGGTTGTAAAACATCCAAAGGCAAAAATTGTTGGAAATACATTGGGACATGATGAAAGGGCTCACGATCTTAAAGCCTATCAAACCATATTAAAAAATAGCTTAGAATGGGTAAAACCTATTAATTAGCATAAAGGTTTAGTATTAAGAAATTACAAGGCTACTAAATTAAAGTTAATTGGTGAGTTGTAGAGTTGCTATAGAAAGACACCTGGATGGTGTGTGCTAATTTTTCTATAGCTTTTACTTAATTATGTTTTCATTTATTGTATCGTAGCACTAATAGAATAATACTCAGAAAAAAGTATTTTTCTCAATATTGTAGAAGAATCTTTCTTTAGGGTATTAAATTATTATATTTGAATTGTGTTATACAATAGGATTGGGTTATGAAATCTGCAATAGGAAAATCTCCAATATCAGCTTCAAAGTGTTTTAAAATTGAGGAACTCATTGCTCCACATTTTGATCCCAATTGGCATTTTCATCCAGAATATCAAATTGCTGCTGTTTTTGAAGGTACAGGAACAAGATTTGTTGGTGACGATATTAGTTCTTTTGAGGCAGGTGATACAGTGCTTACGGGTGCTAATTTACCTCATGTATGGCTAAATGATGATGAGTATTTTGAAAGAAAAGATTTGCAAACACATGTTGTTGTCATCTACTTTTCATTAGACTTTATGGGGGATGTTTTCTTAAAGAAGGATGAAATGGAAAATTTCAAACAAGTATTGTCAAAAGCGAATCGCGGTATAGAAATACATGGCAAGACGAAGTTGGAAATTCGAAAAGTTATGAAGTCTATGTTAGTGCAAAAAGGATTTAATAGTATTTTTTCTTTGTTTAAAATCTTAAACCTTATAACCTATTCTAATGAATTAAAATTCATTAATAGAGAAGGTTATTCCCCAAATACCGTTTCAAATTTAGATTCAAAACGTATAAAAGCTGTTTATGAATATATTTTGGGAAACTATAAAAGTGATATTAAAATTGCTGAGGTTGCTGCATTAGCAAATCTTGCTCCGACGTCTTTTAGTCGCTATTTTAAAATCAGAACAAATAAAACTTTTTCAGATTTTGTATCTGAGTTACGTATTAGTTTGGCTTGTAAGTTATTAAAAAATAATGATTATACTATTTTGCAAATAGCCCATATGTGTGGTTATAATACACTGTCTAACTTTAATCGTAAATTTAAAGATATAACTGGCGAGAATCCAAATAAATATAGGGGTAGATTTAAGAACGTAACTTAATTTTTCTTATCCTTTCTAGTTTAAGATTTTTTCCTAAAGGTTATAAGCGGTTGATAATTAGATGTGTCTTATAATAGAATAAAAAAGCAACGACCTTGTGATTAGAGCGTTGCTTTCCTATTGTAAAAAGTATGGTGTATTTATGGATTGAATGCTATGATTTGTTCTAGATTTAGGAATGTAAAAATCATTTTTTGGAAAAGGTAAATTCTGGTAGTTTGATAATTTCTCCTCCCTTTAGAGCCGATTCATGTGCAAGTATACCTACACAGGTTATATTGGCCGACTGTTGCGCATTGGGGTACGGTGCTTTTTGCTGTACAAGTGCATTTACAAATTCATGGACCAAATGTGGATGAGACCCACCATGTCCAGCTCCTTGAGTAAATGATAGATGTTGGTGTTCCTCAGAGTCGTACACCCCATTGGTAGTGAAATGTTGTATTTCTTTAGGTAATAACTTTGCAAAATCGGGACTTTCTACTTCCTCAGGAATTTCAGGTTCTGATTTTTTTGCTGTATGTACCACCAATGGTTTCCCTTCAATTAAAGGCCATTCCACAGATTTTTTTGATCCATACACCTCAAAGCTCTCTCTGTACTGTCGTGCCACATCAAAAAGTGAACGATATACTTGTGCGCTTAAATCTGAATTCCGAAATTTTATATGGGTGGTTTCAACAGCAAAAGGGGAATTATAATGTTCAATTAATTCTTCTCGTATGGTTCCAGAGCCAAAGCAGGAAACATATTCGGCTTCCCCTTTTGTTAGGGCTAAAACGGGTCCAACGCAATGCGTAGCATAGTGCATAGGAGGTAGTCCTGGCCAATAGTTTGGCCATCCGTCCATATCCTGTTGGTGGCTGGCTTTTAAAAATTGTATTTTGCCCAGTTCACCTTGTTCATACAGTTCTTTCATGTATAAAAACTCCCTAGCATAAACTACGGTTTCCATCATCATATAGGTGAGTCCTGTTTCTTGAGTTAAGCGTACAATTTCCTCACACTCTTCCAAAGTAGTTGCCATAGGTACGGTACAGGCAACGTGTTTGCCTGCTTTTAAAGCTTTTATAGACTGAATGCCATGATCTGGAATGGGCGTATTAATATGGACGGCGTCTATATCTGGATCCTGTAAGAGTTCATCATAGGAGGTATACCTTTTTTCTATATTAAATAGATCTGCCAATTCTTTTAGTTTGTCTGGATTTCGTTGTGAAATGGCTACTAGATTGGCATTTGGGTGCTTTTGATAGATAGGTATAAATTCTGCACCAAACCCTAAACCAACTATAGCAATGTTTATTTTCTTGTCACTCATTTCTTTTTGAATTTTATTTAAATGTTTTTCTTAAGAATTTAATTCCTTCAGTTGCAAATTGGTCCTGACTCTCGGCCAAGTTTTTCCAAATACATACTGCAGCTGCCAATTCCTTTATCTCTGGTGTAAAACTCTCTATTACAATGGCTCCTTTGTAGTCAATAGCCTTTAGACCGGTAGCAAAATCTGACCAAGGTGTTAATCCCGTGCCAGGAACACCTCTGTGGTTCTCCGAAACCTGTACATGTATCAATTTATCACCTACGGTTTTTATTGCTTCGGCAATATTTTTTTCCTCAATAGTCATGTGAAATCCATCCAACAATACCTTGGCGCAATTATGGTTTACATCCGTTATAAAACGCATGACATCGGCAGCGGTATTGATCATATCAGATTCAAAACGATTCAATGGTTCCAAAGCAATAGATACACCGTGGTCTTGGGCCATTGAACAAACCTTGGCTATATTGGTTACCGCTAGGTCCCATTCTCTTTTTCGTTCTTCTATGGGGAGCATTCTGGCCTTACCTACAGCTGCATACATAGGACCAGCAAAAAAATCTAGCTCCCATAGATTACAGAGTTCAAAACACTTTTGAATGTATTCAAAACAATTTTGGTGCACCGCTGTATCTTCATTGGTCAGATCCTTAGTAGGTCCAAAAGCACCGCAAACAACTGCTTGTAATCCGTTGTTCTTTAATGCCTTCTTTATGGTTTCCCCATCAATTAAATTTGGGTCTTCCACTGGAATTTCTACGATATCATATCCCATTTTTTTAATTTTAGGGAACAAAGCGACGGACTTTGCATTGAATGGTGATTCCCAAAGCCATGTACTTACACCGTATTTGATTTGATTTATCATACTTTAATTATTAAAATAAGTTATTAGTATAGCTATAGGCTAGGGCATACAACCATAAATGTCTTTTATTTTGCTGGAACCACTTTCATTACGCCTTGCATAATTCGCCAATGGCCCGGAAAGGTGCAGATATAAGGGTAATTTCCGGGTTCTTTGGGAGCCGTAAATCTTAGTGTCACTTTCTCTTCAGGGTTTATAATATCCGTTGCAAAAAGAACCTCTGGCATATCAGGAACATAATTCTTTGCTTCACCATTGGGATCCATAGCTAATTTATCGGCAGCCATACCTACTTTTTCCTTTGTACCAGATTTAGTAATAACTAAGTTATGCTGCATAAAATCTGTATTCTCAAAAACTAGTTCAACAGCCTTTCCTGCCGTCACAACAAACTCGGTTAGGTCATATTTCATTTCATTTTTAATGGTCTTGATGTTGACCATTAAAGCATTAGAATCACTGATTAAGTTATGATCCTTATCCAATTGAACCGTATTGATATAGGTTTCTACCAATCGTTCTGCTACAGATTTATCGGAAAAAAGGCTCTTTGAAGTTTTGGCATAATCTAAGGCCACCTCATAGTTCCAATCTCCTGCCAAGGAAATCTTATGTGTTCCAGTTTTTAAAAATAATTGCTCTTTGTTGCCCCATATTCCACCGCCACCTCCAGTATCATCAACCCGTACCGCTATAGAATTTTTGCCCGCTTTTAAAATGCCAGAAGGAATTTTATAAATCCTATTGGCCTTGTAATCTTTCTCGGTTCCACCTATAAGGGTTCCATTAATGTAGACCTTATCGGAATCGTCTATGGGACCTAAGGATATAATTCCAGACTTTAGAGTAGCAATGGATGGAATCTCTATATTTTTACGAAACCAAATTATACCATCTATATGCAAGCCTGCATCTTCTATTAGTTGGGGAAGTCGCATTGTTCTCCATTTGGAATCATCGAGATCCATAGCTTGCCTTTGGTTTTTAGCTGCTGCTCCAACTTTATAATTAGGGTTAGAAGCCATATATGCAGAGATAAACCCTTGGTGATGTTTACTACCAGCTATGTAAAGTGCCTTTGCCAGCCAATCATCTGACACAACTTCCTCGTTCTTACTCAAGGCAAACAATTCTTTCCCGATTTCAGAACTAGGTTCCCTTTCTGAAAAATAGAGAAGTGTTGCCAATTGTACTTCTGGATCTTTATCTTTAAGTAAATTGGTTTTTAGCAGTAAGGCATCTATGGTTTCATTTTGAGGTAAAATCTGAATAGCTGCTTTTCTAACTGCTCCTGACGGATGGTTTAGTGCCGTTTTAATCACCTCCATATATTCATCCTTTGTAGTAAAAATACCAAGACCATGTAGCGTCCATAAACTATGTAATGCTCCAGGGTTAAGTCCTAAAACGTCAAGGTCTGTATTCTGGATTAATTTGATTAGATCTGGGACTATATCCGTGCTCCCTTTTTCAACCAACAAACGTTGGGCGGTCATTCGCCAAAACATATTGTCATCGGAAAGTGCCTTTACCAATTCTTTTGAATCGTTCTTATCTAAAGATTTGGTTTTTTTGTCGTCTTCATCCTTGGGCACAATACGCCATACGCGTCCCTTAGATTTATCACGCAAAGGGTTTTTATAGGCATTTCCAGGTCCATTGACGGCATTATATCCTCCTCTATTTACATTAGGCGTGGGATTGTGCTGAATAATAAAATTATACCAATCCAAGACCCAAACGGCACCGTCAGGGCCTACTTTAGCCTCCACAGGGGAAACCCATTCGTCTGAGCTTGCCATTAAATTGCCCCCATCCTTTTCTAAATATCCAGCACCATCTTTTTCAATTTTGGCAATATGAACTAGACCTCCCGTTGGTTCGCAAACAAAGGCATAGGTATTCCAATACCGTTTCGGAAAGCGTCGTGCAGTATAAAAATGGTGTCCTGCAGCAGCTGTAAATCCACCAAATACATCTACTTGTCTTATGTTTTGTGTTATAGGAGACATATTGTAATGCCCATCTATTTTGGTACTTCCTTTTACTGAAATTCCTGCTACACCTTTTAAGGTTTTATTGGGGATACCCATAAAGACACTATGCGTATTGTTAGCGGTGGAAGCAAAAATGGAATTATTCTCGGTAATCCCCAACCCCCAAGTATTGTTACTCGTATTGGTTAGAAATTCAAAATTACGATAGTCCTTGTTGAAACGATATATGCCTTGACTAAATTCGAAATTTTCATCGAAAATTGTCCCTTTAAAACCTGAATAACCAACCACACCATATATATTATTATCAATTCCTGGTTGCAAGTTAGAGGGTCCGGCGTGGGTATCAAAAACCCCCCAACCATTCATAACTATTTCCTTGATATCTGCCTTGTCATCTCCATCAGTATCTTTTAAAAATAAAAAATACGGTGCTTGAGAAACTAAAATACCCCCATTTACAAAGGTAAAACTGGTTGGAATATTTAATTTATCGGCGAACACGGTAAATTTATCTGCTTTTCCATCTCCATTGGTATCCTCACAAATTTTAATACGGTCGTCTCCATTTCCTTTATCATCGCGGACTGTATTAGGGTAGTCAACAGTTTCTATTACCCATAGTCTCCCTTTTTCATCCCAATTCATAGCTATGGGGTTTATAATATTGGGCTCAGCGGCAAATAGTTCTAGTTTAAATCCAGCAGGGACTTGAATTAATTTTGCAGATGCTTCTGGCGATAAAGGCAACTGGTATTTAGGCGCAGGATCTCTTTTCTCATAATTGGGGATATCGGCCATTTCTTTATAACTAAGTGTTGGCATATCCTTCGTAAATTCTTCCCAATTCTTTTTTACTTTGTTACTTACCGCCCAAAGAATACCTTCTTTAATCAGGTTGTGAAACTCAGCTTTACTCCAGGTTCTTTCGTCATGTCCGTAGGCAGTATAGAACACCTTTCCTTTGCCAAATTGCTTTACCCATGTCCATGGTTCGTGATGATCATCTTCAACCCTTTCCATTAGCACTGTGATATCCTTTGCCAATTTACCGTGTACATAGGTTTCATCCCAAGTAGAAAACTCCGTTACACTTTGCATACTAGGGTGCGATTTATCAATAATTTTGGCTGTAAAAGTACCTGTGTTATGGGTTTTAAATTGCCCACCTACTAAATCTACATATTCTTTGGAATCTTTAAAACAAAAGCTTGCAGAATGGATAGGGATAAAAGCATGTCCTTCTGCAACATAATCCAATAGGGCTTTTTCTTGTTCAGGAAACCTACCTTCATGGTTGGCGTAAATAATTACCCCATCGTATAGATTTAAATTTTCTGGATTTAGATCTTCTACTTCTTCTGTATACGTGATATTAATCCCACTTTTGGTCAAAGCGGAAACTAATATAGGCATATAGATTCTAGAATTATGGTGCTCCTGAGCATGTCCAAGAAACAATAGTTCTATTCGCCTAGGTTGATCGTCTTTTTTTTTCTTCTCGGAAGAATTACAAGCTATTAGCGTAAGTAGGATTAGCAAATAGAATGAATATGTTTTTATATTTTTCATAATAACTTGTATTTGTTTACAACAATAATAGCAATTAAACGAGTGCAAAGCGTACTATATATTATCTACACTTGACTGTATTATATCAATATATTAGTTTTTTGTATATATTTACAGATATATAATTACAATTAACAGACTTTGTCATGAATATTTTTTTCCTATTGTTACACTAATTTAGTCCTTATTAATTAAGTGAAGTCAGCCTTACAAAAATCACCCATTCCAAGCACCCATGCCTTTGTGGCAAAGCTGTTGCGACAGCCTAATTTTGATCCAATTTGGCATTTTCACCCGGAATACCAGTTATTTATAGTGTTAAAAGGAAGTGGGACTCGGTTTATAGGGGATCATGTTACCCAATTCAAAGAAGGTGACATCACCTTTACGGGGCCCAATTTACCACATATGTGGCGTAGTGAAAATGAAGATATGACGGTAGAGGAGAATTTGTGGTCTGAAGGAATTGTAATATACTTTCATGAGGATTTCATAGGCAGTAGTCTGTTGCGAAAGGAAGAAATGATTAAACTGCGACAATTGTTTCAAAAGAGTTTACGGGGATTGGATGTAACAGGGAAAACAGCACATGACATTAAATCTATGATGACCAGATTGTTGCAACTAGAAGGCTTCGATAGTGTATTTGAATTGTTTAAAATTTTACATTGTCTTTCCAACACAACGGAAACGACCTTATTGGCCAGTCCAGGTTATACCAATTCTTTAAAAGAAGGTGATACGGAAAGAATGAATGATGTACACGCCTACGTAATGAAGAATTTCAGAGAAAAAATAGAATTGACTACCGTGGCTTCCTTGGCCAATATGACTCCTACCTCGTTCAGCCGGTATTTTAAAACCCACGCCAATAAAACCTTTTCCGAATTTTTAAGTGAGATCAGGATTGGCTATGCCTGTAAACTCTTGATAGAAAAAAAAATGAATATTGGTCAGGCCTGCTATGAAAGTGGTTTTCAAACCCTATCCAATTTCAATAAACAGTTTAAGGCAATTACAAAAAGAACGCCAATATCCTATAAAAAAAAGTATACAATGTAGCTTTTACCGCTTGATACAAAAAAGATTAAAAGCGATAATTAGGATAAACTTCTAATTTTTTATTCCCAAGCGTTTTAAAATAGTTTCTAGTAAGCACCATTTTGTAAAGGCAGATTGAATTAAATTGACGCCTATAAATACGGTAAACCACATCCAATTGGGACTTACAAAGGCACTTAGTACCACGCTTAATAATACCATTACCCCAACAATAACTCTAAAATATGTATTTAACATTTTGATTCTTTTTAATTATTTATAATTTTTCTTTTCAATCATATAGTAAACTAATGGTACTACCAACAGTGTCAAGACGGTTGAAACAATGGTTCCACCCATTAATGAAATGGCTAAACCTTGAAAAATTGGATCAAACAAAATCACAAAGGCTCCAATAACAACCGTACCAGCGGTTAATAGTATTGGTGTTGTTCTCACGGCTCCTGCTTCTATGGCCGCTTGTTTTAAAGGGACCCCTTCGGCTGTTCTCAGATTTATAAAGTCGATGAGCAATACGGAGTTTCGCACCATAATTCCTGCTAGAGCAATCATTCCAATAAACGAAGTTGCCGTAAAAAAGGCACCCATAATCCAATGCCCTAAAATAATTCCGATCAATGATAACGGAATCGCAACCATCATAACAATGGGGGCTTTAAAGTTTTGGAACCAACCTACAATTAAGATGTAAATCAATATAATTGCTCCTAAAAAGGCAATCCCTAAATCCCGAAAGACCTCTAAGGTGATTTGCCATTCTCCATCCCATTTTACGGTATAATTATCTTCAAATTCTGGTTGGCCCAAATACAATTCGTTTAGCTCATATCCTTGAGGTAATGGAATCTCTTTCAATTTATCTTCCATTCCTAAAATAGCGTAGGCAGGACTTTCTAATTCTCCAGCCATATCTGCTAATACATAAACCACACGCTTTTGGTTTTTACGATATATGCTTTTTGCAGCGGTCGTTTCTGTAATAGTTACCAAATCTGAAATTGGAACCATATTGTCTTGTTTCGACTTTACTTTTAATTGAGAAATAGCAGTAATTGTAGATTTCTCTTTTTCGTCTAAAGCTAGTATTAAACCTATTTGGCTTACCGCATCTTCATCATATAAATTTGTAATAGGCCTGTTAGCCATTGCCAATTGCATGGTATGTGTTATTTGTTGTGGTGCAATACCATACAACATTGCTTTTTCTTTATTAATTTCAAACAGGTATTCAATTTGGTCATCTTCAACCATCCAATCAATATCTACCACATCAGCAGTATTGTGCAAAATATCCTGTATGCTATTTGCAATTTTAATTTGCTCTTGATAATCGGGGCCATAAACTTCTGCAACAATTGTGGAGAGTACTGGTGGTCCTGGCGGAACTTCAACTAGTTTTACATTGGCATTGTATTTGGCTGCAATCTTCTGAATGTCTGGGCGCAATAATTTTGCAATACCATGGCTTTGAAGGTCACGCCCATCTTTACCAATAAGGTTCACTTGAATATCTGCCATATTGCTACCGCCACGTAAATCGTAATGACGCACCAAACCATTAAAGGTAATAGGCGCAGAAGTACCAACATAATTTTGATAATTCACCACTTCGGGTCTCGTAGACAAATACTGTGATATCTCTTGAGTTACTACCCCAGTACGTTCTAAAGTTGTGCCTTCTGGCATATCAATAACCACTTGAAATTCATTCTTATTATCAAACGGTAACATTTTTACAGCCACTGAATTGGTAAAAAATAGAATCATTGTTACCATAAGAATTACAAAGGTACCTCCTAAAAACAACCAACGTTTGACTTTGCTTTCTAATAAAGGACGTTCCAACTTATTATAAATTCGGTAAATAAAGGTTTCTTCTAAGGGTTTTTCCACCTTTTCAGGGAGGCCTTTTTTATCTTTTTCTCTTAAGAAAATATAGCCCAAATAGGGGGTAATGGTTAAGGCTACAAAGAGTGATAAAATCATAGCAATTGATGCTCCAATGGGCATCGGTGCCATATAAGGACCCATTAATCCAGAAACAAAAGCCATTGGTAAAACAGAGGCAATTACCGTAAAGGTTGCCAGAATTGTTGGATTACCAACCTCATTTATCGCATATAAGGCTGCTTGTTTAAAGGGCAGGCGTTTCATTTTAAAATGCCTGTGCATATTTTCGGCAATAATAATGGAGTCATCAACAACGATTCCTGTAACAAATACCAAGGCAAATAGGGTAATTCGGTTTAAGGTGTAGTCCATCATATAATAACTCAACAACGTTAAGGCAAACGTAATTGGAACCGATAAGAATACAACCAAGCCACCACGCCAACCCATGGCTAACATAACAACAAGGGTTACTGCGAAAATAGAACCGATAAGGTGCCACAAGAGTTCAGCTACTTTTTGTGAAGCTGTTTCTCCATAATTTCGGGTTATTTCTACATGTACATCATCAGGAATTAAGCTGCCCCGTAAATGTTCTACCTTGTCAATAATCATTTCCGAAATTTTCATTGCATCTGCACCTTTTCGCTTGGCGACAGAAATGGTGACCGCTGGATATTCAGAATTATAGTCCGAAGATTTTACGCTTCCTTTTCCAAAACCTAAACTGACATAATTTAATGGCTCTTCTGGCCCATCAATTACTTGCGCAATTTGCTTTAAGTAGATCGGTTGATTTTGTTGTACACCAACCACCAAATTTTCAACATCGGTAGCCGATTCTAAAAAATTACCAGTATTAATTAAAAATTCGGTATCATTTTTATCAAAACTTCCAGCGCTTAATTGACTGTTATTGGCCCTAATCATTTCAGAAACCGATAAAAAATCCAAACCGCTGGCCGCCAATTTGTCTTTATCTAAAACCACACGCAATTGCCTGTTTCTTCCACCAATTTTATGCGTGATTGACACATCATTTACCTTTTTAACTTCGGCCTCTAACTCTTGCGCTATCTGATTTAGTTGGTAATCGTCATATTGTTCACTCCACAGGGTTAAGCCCAACATAGGTACATCATCAATGGCACGGGTTTTTACTAATGGAAAGGTAACACCTTGCGGCATTTGGTCCATATGCTTGTTAATTTCATTGTATAATTTTACAAATGAACGCTCAATATCTTCCCCAACATAAAACTGGACAATGACCATACCTTGCTCCTTCATCGAGGTAGAATACACATACTCTACCCCTTTAATATTGGAAATTAATTGCTCCAATGGCTTAATCACGCGCGATTCTACTTCCGTAGGGCTAGCCCCAGAATACCCCACAAAAATGTCGGCCATTGGCACATCAATTTGTGGCTCTTCCTCACGCGGAATTAAAAACGAACTATAGACTCCAACAACCATAAACACAATCATTAACAATACAGTTAATTTTGATTGCATAAAGACTTTGGCAATTTTTCCTGCGATACCTTCTTTCATTTTATTTTTTTTTGACGTTTTAACAGGCTATCCACTCTATCTTTTTACGTGTTCTCGATACAAATTTGCTTGAGCAAATTCACTCGAATTGACGTAAAAAGGATGTCGTTTCTATCCTTAACGCGATAGTTTTTATTTTTTAGTGCACCATGATTTTTAAAACCTAGTCGTATCTTCAACACAACCTATTGAAGATTAACCCTCACCCCATTGTAAAGTTTGCCTTCAGCAGAAACTATATAGGCTTCATCTGCTTGTAAGCCCGATAATACCTCTACCTGATCTCCAAAACTTCGTCCCAGACGTAACCAGCGCAGTAAGGCTGTATTACGCTGACTTACGGTATAAACACCCGATAACTGTCCGTTGGTAACAATAGCTTGCTTTGGTATCATAACCGTCCTTACTTGCTCTTTTCTTTCCACTGGAAATTGTACCGTTGTAAACATGCCAGATAAGATATTTGCATCTGTTTTATCCAATTCTATTTTTACTAAGTATTGACCTCCTGTATTTTTTGCAGAACTGCTCACTTCCATAACTTTTCCTGCGATCGTTTTATGGATTGATTTTACCACCACAGCAACAGTTGTTCCCTTTTTAATTTCAGTAATTTCCGTTTCAGGGACTAGCGCCATCACTTCAAAATTCCCTGGTGCTTCCATACTTATTAAAGGCATCCCCGGATTTGCCATAGCACCTTCTTTACTGTTTTGAGCCGTAATAACTCCGCTAAACGGAGCCGTAATATTACTGTAAGCAAACTGAGCGTTAACTTCGTTTTTCATTTGGTTTGCAGATTCTAATCGCGCCTTTGCCATTTCAAAATTGGCTGCCATATCATCCATCTCCTTTTGAGATGCACTTTGTTTTGCAAACAAATTTTTATAGCGTTTGTAATCCGTTTGTGCAGTAGTGAAAGCAACAGTAGCTTCGGTTATTCCAGCATTTACTTGCGCTCTTTTTGCCTGTAAGTCTGTATTGTTAATGGCTATTAACAACTGACCTTTTTGTACGTTATCGCCCACATTAACATATACTTTAGAAACATAACCCATTATCCTGGTACTTATATCAGCACTTTGGATTGCTTGTATTTTTCCACTTACACTTAAAAAGGGACTGCTGTCATTTACGGCAACCAGACTGGTTGTAACCGATATTGCTGGTGAATTATCTTCCGCCATTTTTTGGTCTTTCGGACCACAACTCCCTATTAAAAGGACTATAGAAAATATTAGAATGGTATGAATTTTTTTCATTGTATTGATTTTTTTCATGTTTTAAGTTTTGTTGCATTTCCACAAGTTTCACTTGCTCCTGTATTACATTATATTTTAATGCTTCTTCTTCTCATATTCATTGTGGTACTCTCTAAATACAACAACTACCAGATGAACACTTCTTTTATTCTTTTGTTAAAAATTGTAAATAGGCCTGTGCGTAGTTGTATTCAAAAATGGTTTGATAATACGCCAGTTGTTTTTGGGCATATTTTGTTTCTGCCAATAAAACATCTGAAGTTTTTTCAAGCCCTTCTTTAAATCGGTTGTTAAATATTCTTAACGATTCTTTTGATTGTGCCATAGCTAAGGAGGTCAGTTTTAATTTGTTTTTAGCATCTGTAAAAGCCCGTTTTGCTTTATTCAACTCCAAATTATTTTGCGAAACATATTGCTTGTATTCTAATTTCGATTTTTGAACTTCGGCGGTACTTTTTTGAACCTTGCCAAAACGTTTAGAACCTTGAAAAATATCCCACTGTATTTGTGCGCCAAAGAGGTAACCCTTGGCATCCCCTTGAAAAATTTCATCATCATAAAGTTCATAGCTCCCAAACGCATTCAGTCTTGGTAAAAATGCCATTTTATCCGCTTTATTCATTGCTTCATAGGCATTGGTTGCCAACTGCATTGCTTTAATGTCCGACCTGTTTTTAGAAATATTTTTGGAGGTGTTACTATTTAATGCATTAATAGATAGGCTATCGCTAGGCTGGTAGATTACGTAGGTTTCATCATTCATTAAGTAGGACAAATAATTAGAGGCATTTTGCAGATTGCTTTTAGCTTGTTGTAATTGATTTTGTACCTCGGTCATATGCACTTCTACTTGTAATACATCTGTACGTTGTACATAGCCTTGTGTAAAACTGTTTGCAATAAAATTTTTATTGGCTTGCGCAGCTTCCAATGCTTTTTCTAAAACAGCTACGGCCTTATATGCTAATTGTAATTCCATATAGGACTTATCAACTTCCAATGCTAAATAATCGGAAGTCCGTGCTGTTTTTAATAGCATCGCTTCCATTGTAGACTTTGCCGCTTTGCGCTGAAAAAAACCGTCTAAATTAAGTAAGGGTTGCTGAATTTCGAATTTTGTAGCAAAGTTTTCAATTTGAGAAGGGTTGTTTAATACTGAAGGATTAAAATCGTTTGACGCTAAAATTTCCTGATTTAATTTAGATCCAAATGCCATCAAGGGGTTGGTGGTAGCAATACCAGTATGACTTGCCGTTATATTGGGTAAAAAAATAGCGTTGGTCTGTCTATAATCACCTTTAGCAGCATTAAAACCTTCTTCAGAAATTTTAATAGAAGTATTCTTTTCTGTAACCTTAACTAAAACTTCGGTTTTGGAAATAGGGATTACATCTTGGCTTTGAACGGACAAAGTGAAAGTGAAGAGTACTAGAAGATAGAGAATATACTTTTTCATTAACTATTAATTTAGGTAACAAATGTAGCGTAGATAAAATCTCTGGTCAGTAACAAAGGTTACCTAGGCACAACTTTGGTTGTAGGTGAACAAGTTTGTCTTTTAATAGCTATCTCGCCTTTACTAGAGCAGTCAAAAAAAAGTGAATTTTTAATGTGCATTCTAATTTTGTACTACCTAAATAACTTAGCCATTTATTCCTTCAGGTTTTTTAATGAAAGGGCTAGAGGATAGACATACAACTATAGTAAGGTGAAATGGATAGAGTGTGACAATGGGTGAGACCTTTGGTATGCTATTGAATTTTTTAATGCAAACCCGCTGTACGCCATTACCAATCTCCTATAAGTGTTCCTCATTGAAAAACGGACTTGGTTGTCTCTATGCTGTAAAAGGGACTATTAAATTTCTAAAAAAAAATGGATTGGAGTAGTCTTATTTGTTTAGGAAATAATTATGTTTTCTTTTCAATTTTAAAAAACAACTCTTTTCCTTTTCTACCATCAATGGAGTTCGTTGCTTTCTCCATTTTTAGAATGTAAAAATAAGGGTCAAAATAGGGTAGATACTCTTCTTTGCTACCACCAAACGGAGGATGTGTAGTGTTTAGAGGAACATTAAAAAGTAAGCCTACAACCTTTCCTTTCGTATGTAATAAATCAAAGGTTTTTTTTGCATACGCAGGTCTCAATTTTGGGTGAATTGCGCAGAAAAAAGTTTGTTCCAGAATTAAATCGAAAGTCATTTCTAGCTCAAAAAAATCGCGCTGTATAAGATGTGATTCTGGAAAAGAGGGAACCCTAGATTTTAAATGGTGGAGTGCTGTTTTTGATACATCTACAACATATACATTTTTGAAACCATTTAAATGGAGATATTCGGCTTCATAACTATGACCACCACCTGGAATTAGAATCTTGATGTCTTTTTGTGGCAGTTGATCAATATAGGTTTTTATTGGAGGTGAAACAACACCTAAATCCCAACCAATATCGTTAGAGATATATCTGTCATCCCAAAAGGCCTCTGTTAGATACATACTTAGGATGCTGTAATTATTTGAATGAGTTCCTCTTTTTGCACCACTCCAGATTGTCTCCAAACCTGTGCCCCATTTTTAAAGAGTATCATAGTGGGTACGCCTCTTACTTGGTATTTTGCTGCTAAGGGCTGATTTTTGTCAACGTCTATTTTAAGGATCGAAACACGATCACCTAAATGATCTTTAAGCTGTTTTAAAATGGGACTCATCATTTTACATGGTCCACACCATTCGGCAAAAAAATCGACTAAAACGGGTTTATCTTGATTTATTATTTCTGAAAATTTGCTCATACCTTTTTTAATTTATTGATCAAATGTAATACGCCATAAGCCCCTCACTTCATTTAAAGAACTGAAAGATACTTATCTTTTTTCTATAGCCATATCAATGCCTAAATATGTTGTATTTCAGACATTTTTGTTGTTATCGTATGGGTGAAACGTTTACATTTAAGATTTTGTATAACTAGCGATGCCGTCATAGGTTTAGTTGTAGTTTGATATGCCACCTTTTAAATCGTAAATTTCGTTAAACCCCATAGCCGATAGCTTGTTGGCTGCTTGTCTGCTCCGGGCGCCACTTCTACAGTAGATATAAACGGGCATATCTTTGTCTAATTTATTAAATTCTGTTTGAAATACACCAGAAAAGTAATCTATATTTTTAGCTCGGACTATATGCCCAGACTGGAACTCATTTGGGGTTCTTACATCAATTAATTGGATTTTTTTAGAAGCTATAGCCTCTTTAAATGTTTGAGCATCTAATTTTTTAATAGCATTATTTTGCTTTGACTTTATGCCGAAAATTGTTCTTAATAGTGATATCATTTTTTATCGTTTATTTTGTTATAGGGTTGTTGGGCAAATAAAGTGAGATACCTCTATGCCTATTTCTTTAATAGAAGTAAAGCCTTCTTCAATATTAATGAAGTTATGAATACCGCGATTTTTTAAAATAGAGGCAGCAATCATACTTCTATATCCGCCGGCACAATGAATGTAAAACAGTTCATTTGTTGGGAACTCGGCTAAATGGTTGTTAATAGCACCCAAAGGCGTATTAATTGCATTTAAAACATGTTCTGATGCAAATTCATTTTCTTTTCGAACATCAAAAACAGATACATCAGTTACCTCTAGGATTTCTTTAAATGTTATGGCCTTTATGGATGAAACCGTATCATATTCATTAGCTGTTTTTTTCCAGGCTTCAAACCCACCTTTTAAATATCCTAAGGTATTGTCAAAACCAACTCTAGAAAGTCGCGTAATAGTTTCTTTTATCCGGTCTTTATGGGCCACTAAAAGAATGGGCTGTTGCACATCTTTTATCAAATCGCCTACCCATGGCGCAAAATTTCCATCAATACCGATAAAGATTGCACCTGGGATATGACCTTTAGCGAAAGCATCTTGATGTCGCACATCGAGAATAACAGCTCCTGTTTCATTTGCAGCAACTTCAAAGGCTTTAGGGCTCAATGCATTTTCTCCCTGGGCTAGAACCTCGTCAATATCTTTGTAGCCCTCTTTATTCATCTTTACATTCATTGGAAAATAGGCTGGTGGAGGTAAAAGTCCTTCTGTTACTTCATTGATGAATTCTTCTTTGGTCATATCGCTTCGTAAGGCGTAATTAACTTCTTTTTGATTCCCTAAGGTGTCTACGGTTTCTTTCATCATATTTTTGCCACAGGCAGAACCAGCGCCATGTGCCGGATATACAATAACATCATCGGCCAAAGGCATAATTTTAGTACGTAGGCTGTCAAATAAGGTTCCCGCAAGTTCTTCTTGTGTCATATTTGATGCTTTTTGAGCAAGATCTGGCCGACCAACATCACCTAGAAATAAGGTGTCTCCTGTGAACAAGGCGTGGTCTTTACCATTCTTATCTCTTAAAAGGTAGGAGGTACTTTCCATGGTGTGCCCTGGCGTATGTAGCGCTGTAATTGTAATTTCACCTAACGCAAAATCCTGACCATCCTTTGCGATGGTAGCTTCAAATGAAGGATCTGCATTTGGACCATAAATAATCTTAGCACCAGTTGCTTTTGCAAGGGTGATATGGCCGCTTACAAAGTCGGCGTGAAAATGTGTTTCAAAGATGTATTTAATTTTGGCCTTGTCTAATTTTGCCCTATTTAAATAAGGGCTAACCTCTCTTAAAGGGTCAATTATAGCTACTTCTCCATTGCTTTCAATATAGTAAGCTCCTTGTGCTAAGCAACCTGTATAAATTTGTTCTATTTTCATTTTTCAATAATTAATAGGTCAAAGGTATTATCTATTGTCTTTACCCACAGTAACATAGGTTACAGTGTTTATTTCTTTAAAACGACTGCTATTGGAAGCTTAATACTAGTAGTTTTACAAGGAAGTAGGCGAATTTTACTGTTTAAAGAAAATCAAAATTTTGCGCAGGAGGTAGGTGAAAATGGTTGATTAAGAGAGGATACAACCAATAGGTTTTGGGTTAAAATATTAATTAGAACAATAAATGTAAAAATCACAACAACCTTCTATAGTACTTTTTTAGTTGATTATTTGTATGCCTCCTAGAACGACATAGTACGGGGATAAATATGGCAATGATGAGTTTATAAATTTATTATTTTTATAAAATTTCTGTGCAATTCTATTTTACCCAACTGTTCTAGTTTTTTTAATAATCTAGAGATCACTACTCTTGAAGTGTGAAGATCATACGCAATTTCTTGATGTGTATTTTTAATCCGATGATCATTATTAATTCTTGCTTTTTCTTTTAAATATTGTATTAGGCGTTCATCCAATTTATAGAAGGCAATACTGTCTACCGTAGTCAGTAGTTCATTGATTCTATTGTGGTAGCTTTCAAAAACAAAATTACGCCAAGATTTATAGTTTTTTGTCCATTCTTCCATTTTAGAAACGGGTACCATAATAAGTTTGGCGTCTGTTTCTGCGATAGCTCTTATTTCACTTTTCTGTTGGCCTAGGCAACATGCCATAGTCATGGAACATGTTTCTCCTTTTTCTAAATAGTACAATAATAATTCATCCCCATTACTATCTTCTCTCAAAATTTTAATTGCGCCAGAAATAAGCAAAGGCATTGATTTTACATAGTCTCCTATTTCCATCATTTTATGGCCTTCTGGTATTTCTTTATAGGTGCCTACTTGAATGATCTCATTGATTAAAGCGTCTTCAAATAAATCTCCATAGCTAGCTTTCAATTCTTGAATCATCTTGTAAAGTTATTTTTATTTTTAAACAATGGGGACAATTGGTTTCAATAGAACATCAAAAATAACAGTATAAGTTGCAGGTGAATGCAACCCAAATTACTAATGCATAAAAATAGTGAAAAGAAAATTAGGTTGTCTATTGCTGATTGTTTCGTTCTTATCTTGATATTTGAATTTTATTATCACCACATTTCCTAGGAAGTGTGTATTACTAAATTTTAATAAAAACAATTCCCCTAAAATTTTAAGAATACGGATAGCTTCCCTTATGAAAATTGTAGTAACCGGTTAACTATTCTGGTATTACTAGCAAAGGAATTAAAGGTTGAAATCCAATCTTTTTGATCACAGGTTCTTTAATAATATCTTCTATAAAACTGTGCTTATAATTTACCATTACAAGTAAATTAATGTCTAATTCATCAATAAAATTATTTATCTCTTGTGTTTTCTTTGCATATTCTGGCATCCAATGGAAACTACAGGAATAATCCTTTAGATATAATTTTAGCATCTCCAAGTTATTACTTTGCGCTGCTGTTAATTTATCTTTTTCGTTAATATGTACTATTCTTAGTTTAGAATTAAACAAAGATGCCATATGTTTTAAAGGAAGTAATATTTCTCCATAAGTACGATTATAATCTGTAGGGAAGGCTATTTGCTTCGGTTCAACATAATCATATTCATCTGGTACAACTAATACCGGCGCTAATTTTATTTTTTCAATAGTGTTTACGGTATTACTTCCAAAAAAAAGTCCTTTGGCTTTTGTAGCACCTTTAGTTCCCATAACTACAAGGTCAATACTGAATTTTTTCACAGCTTTTTCTATGGCTGTATTTAAATCGTCAGAGCTTAAAATGCTGTTAAATTCATGCTTAACATTCGTATTTGAAGCTTCTGCCATTTCCTTTAGCTCTGTTAGTTCTTTTAGTGCGTTAACTTCCATAGTTTTTGACAGTTTATTTGTCATATTCGACATTCTAGATACTGTCACTTTCGTGGCGTTCAAAAAATAAAAGGTACATTTTTCGTGAGCAAAAAGATTTAATGCGTAAACTGCAGCGCTCCATGCATTGTCTGAAAAATCTGTTGGGAATAGAATTTTTTTTCTCATAGTCGTTCATCTTACGTTTATATATGAATTTATGGTTTTGTTGCTATTTATCATCAAGGTCTGCGGCCATTGATGGAATTACCAAAAAAGGAATATTCAAATGAAACCCAATCTGATTGATGGTGTTTTTAAAGAACAAACTTTCAAAAAAGGAATGTTTGTTATTAATCATAGCCAACAGGTTAATTTTATATTTGAGCTGAAATTCATTGACAGCATCGGAGATATTCATACTCTTCACGCCATGAAATAAAAATGCCGTTTCCTTGAACAAAATTTCTAATTGGGCTTTGTTATTTTCTTGTATTACCGTGAGATCATTACCTGTTGAAACGTGCATAGCATTTACTCTAGCATGCTTAGATACGGCCAAATTTTTAAGGAAACTGAGTTTTGAGTTTTTATAATTTACCTCTAAATCTGTTGGAAAGAGAATTTCTTGTGGAGCCTCATATGTAAACGCTGAAGGAATAGCCAAAATAGGGCATTTTACTTTTTGAAATAGTTGTACGGTATTTGAGCCAAACAACACTTCCTTTGCACCCGTGGCCCCTTTGGTTCCCACAGCAATGAGATCAATAGGATACTTTTGTACAAAGGCTTGTATGCCCGATATAAAGGCATCAAATTTGGCATAGGTTTTAAAATTATACTTTTTGTTGTTTTTAAAGGTTGTAGCGATTCTCAACACCAATTGGTTTAGGTTTTCTTCTGCAGTATTTTTTATGGTATCTACAATACCAAATTGCTCAGGATTCACGAGTACATATTCAAGGTGATAAATAATTGGGATGTAGGCATGGTATAGGTAAAAGGTGCATTCTTCTTCCTTAAATAATTGCATAGCATAAGCAATGCCGTTCCATGAATTTTCCGAAAAATCTGTTGGTAAAAGTATGTGTTTCATAGCTTGGAGAATTATTAACGTGTGATGTTTTGCATCGCCAATAGTGGAATCTGTAAACCAAGACTCACTGCATCAATTGTAGATGGAAATAATAGAGTTTCTAAAAATGAATGTTGGGTATTGACCATAGTTATCACATCAATATTCTTTTCTTTTATATAATTTTTAATTGTTGAAGCTACATTATCGCTGCTTTCATGTAAAAAATTAACCTTATTCTCTTGCAGGGTAAGGGCTAAAAATACTTTGTTGTCCTCTTGCCTAATAGATAATTGCTCGCTGTTAGAAACATATAGTACATCAATACTGCTTCGGTAAGATTTTGCTAAAACCGACAGAAGTTTTAATTCTCGTCGTTTGTAGGGAACTAAATAGTTGGTCGGAAATAAAATATGTTTTGGTTGTGTGTTGGAATACAAGGCAGGAACTGCCAAAACCGGACATTTTACGTATTTTAACACCCCAAGGGTTTGGCTGCCAAATTCAATGTCACGATCATTAGATACGCCCTTTGTACCCATTACTATTAAATCAATGTTTTTAGCAATAGCGGTAAGCTGAGCCTCTTCTACCAAATTGTTATTCGCAGATATGATATGGTAGGTATACCTCGGGTTATGCGAGATATCTTTTACCTCCTGCAGTAAGTTTTCTAGGTTCGCTTGAGATTCATTTCTAACGGTCATCAAAACATCCCCAAAAACCTCACGAGATTTTAAATCCTTATGATTATAAAACTCATTCTGGTAGGCATGCATAAAATAAAATTCGGTATGTTGATATTTAAAAAACTCCAAAGCATATTTAATAGCATTCATAGCGTTTTCTGAAAAATCAGTTGGAAGTAATATGGATAACATAGCGTGTGTATTTAGATGACTTGGATAAAGTTACCGCCTTCATTACTTCTAAAATATGATATATATCATGTTATTATTGTAAAGTAAAGTGAAAACTTTGTATTGTGTTATTTAGCGTTTAAGTTGTTGTAAATCTGAGGATAAGTTAATGATTTTATGGCAATAAGTTGATTTAATCCAATGAAAGAATAACGTATGTTGTTGTTCTAGTTGAAGTTGAATGTAATTGATTTATTGTATACTATACTATATCAAAAATTGCTAATTTTAGGTTCAATATAAAATTATAAGGATGAATTCTAAAAAGAGAATGTCAATGCGGTTTTATCAAAATTTAGGCAAGTTATTTTATGCTATTGCGGCTGCTGATGGTAAAGTAAGAGTAGAAGAGTTTGCTCAGTTAAAGAAACTAGTAAGAGACCAATGGTTAGTTGTCGATGCTATTGACGATTCCTTTGATGTTGATGCTACCGATCAAATGGAAGTGGTTTTTGACACTCTAAGAGCAACAGACGAACTTGATGCTACAACCTGCTATGACGAATTTGTGCACTATAAAAACAAGAAACCCCATTTGTTTACCAATGAGGTAAAAAAGTTAATTATAAAAACAGCATCATCCATTGCTCATGCATTTGCTGGAATTAATAAAGCAGAATTAATTATGCTAGCAAGACTTGACATCGAATTAAAAAAAGCATAACTTAAGTATAATTATAACGTGGAATCCTTTTTAAATATTCATCTTACCTATTAAATTATTAGTAAATGGCATTTATAGATTATTACAGCATATTAGGAGTCACTAAAAAGGCAACTGAAGGCGATATAAAAAAAGCTTATCGGAAACTCGCTCGGAAGTATCACCCAGATCTCAATCCTAACGATAAAGAAGCTGAACAAAAATTCAAAGAAATTAACGAGGCCAATGAAGTCTTGAGTAACCCAGAAAATCGTAAAAAATACGATGACCATGGGGAACATTGGCAACATGCAGAAGCGTACGAAAAAGCAAAGCAACAACAAAAACAAAATGCCCAACAACAAACATATCAAGGTGATTTTGGCGGGTATTCGGAGAGTGATTTTTCAGATTTTTTCAGTGCAACCTTTGGGGGTTCTAAGGCTAAAGGTGGGCGTAGAGAAGCAAAATTTAGAGGACAAGATTTTAACGCAAAATTAGAGCTGAACCTCGAGGATGTTTACCGTTCGCACAAACAAACATTAACAGTCAATGCTAAAAATATACGGATCACCATTCCTGCGGGTGTAGAAAATGGGCAGATCATAAAAATAAAAGGCCACGGAGGAAAAGGGGTTAATGGAGGGCCAAATGGTGATTTGTATATTGAATTTTCAATACGCAATACAACTCAATTTAGAAGAGATGGCTCTAATTTATATGCTTCAGTGGATTTGGATATCTACAAAGCTCTCTTAGGTGGGGAGATAACCGTGGATACCATAGACGGAAAAGTAAAACTGACGGTAAAACCAGAAACGCAGAACGGAACAAAAGTAAAACTCACAGGAAAAGGATTTCCAAAATATAAAAAAGAAGGGCAATTTGGCGATTTATATGTAACCTACACTATAAAAATGCCGGTAAACCTTACCGCTAAAGAAAAAGAACTCTTTACTGAACTTTCAAAATTGCGATAATTATGAACACAACAAACCTTATTTCAATCCAACAATTTTGTACGCATTACAAGGTTCCTATAACCTTTATTACAGCCTTACAGGAATATGAGCTCGTAGAGATTACCGTAACTGATGATGAACACTACCTGCAAACGAATCAAATTTACGACCTTGAAAAAATGATTCGTTTGCATTATGAGCTCCATATAAATCTGGAAGGAATTGATGCGATCTATAATTTATTAAAACAAGTAGAAAGTCTTCAATCTCAAGTTAAAACCCTAAAGAATAAGTTAAATTCTTACGAAGATTTATAATCAGCATACTATGGCAGACCTTGAATACTTTAAAGAATGGATGTTAGGTAATGCACAACTTTGGATTGTAATTAAATACGTTATTATACTGGTTTCAGTTTTACTAGCCATTCAATTGTTAAGACGGTATCTGAAAAGGAAAATATCAAATTCAGTCATACGGTATAAAACACAAAAAGGAATAGAGGTCTTGGGTTATCTATTTCTAGTGGTTTTAACCATAACCTATTTTTCTGGTGCGATTAAAGATTTTACCATTATTGTAGGCTTATTCACTGCTGGAATAGCCTTTACACTTCAAGAATTAATATTGAGTATTGCAGGTTCTATTTATATTTTCTTGGTGCAAGTATACAAACCCGGAGACCGCATAGAGATTAACGGAATAAAAGGGGATGTAATTGATGTTGATAGCATATACACAACAATGATGGAAATAGGAGAGTGGGTGAGTAGTGATAATTATAGTGGACGAATTGTAAAGCTCAGTAATGCATTTGTCTTTAAAGGACCAATTTATAACTATTCGCAAGACTTTCCTTTTATTTGGGATGAATTGAATGTGCCAATTCGTTATGGTTCCGATATGGATTTGGCAAAATCTATTGTAGTTAAGATTGCAACGGAAACACTTTCGGACTATGTTGTGAATTCAAAAACGGAATGGGAATCCGTGGTTAGTAAATATTATATTGAAGATGCACAACTAGACCCTACCTTGGCAATTTCACTAACGGATAATTGGATTCAGTTTAATTTGAGATATATTGTAGACTTTAAGAAACGTCGCATTACAAAGCATTTGCTTTATGATAAAATAAGAACTGCAATTGAAAATTCGGAGGGAAAAATTACCCTAGCGTCTTCAACGCTTGAGATTATTAAAATTCCAAACCTCAAAGTGGATTTAAATGATGACAAAACCCTATAAAAGGTGGTATCAAGTGTTTGTGTTGAAGTAGGGTTGTATTTTAAAGGGATTCCACGGGTTGTTTTTGGGAAAAGTATAATCCTCATTTATTTAAAGGTACCCAAGTATGTATTGTACAACCATAATGTTGCTTATTGTTTGAATTTATAAGACCTAATTTTACATGAATAACAATCACGAAAAAATCCACCAGCACAATCAAATTTTTGGAAAGAAAACAGAACTCTATTTTGCCATTCTAAGTGGTGTCTTTTTGTCTATTGGTTTTTTGGTTGAAAAGGCAACGGAATTCCCCAACTGGATTCCGTCCTTATGTTATCTTTTTGCCTACTTTTTTGGGGGTTATTTTATTAGTATTGAGGCCTTTCAAAAGCTGACTAAAGGAGGTTTTGATATTGACTTTTTAATGATTGCGGCTGCTGTAGGTGCCGCATATATTGGAAGCTGGCCTGAAGGTGCTTTGCTTTTATTTCTATTTAGTTTAGGGCACGCACTGGAAAGCCATGCGATGAATAAAGCGAAAAAATCCATTGAAGCTTTAGGTCATTTGTCACCAAAATCAGCTGTGGTTAAACGCAATGGTAAACTAGAAGAGATTGCTATTGAGGAATTAAAGATCGGTGATGTTATTGTGGTAAAGCCGAATACCAAAATTGCTGCAGATGGCGTTGTAATAAGTGGGAGTAGTAGTGTTAATCAGGCTCCAATAACGGGTGAAAGCATGCCCGTGGATAAAACATTTATGGCCTTTTCAGGAAATTTGCCAAAACTGAATGAGGTAGATAAAAAACATATTGTTTTTACAGGAACTATCAACGGTGATCACATGTTAGAAGTGATAGTTCTTAAACTGAGTATGGACTCTTCGGTTTCAAGGTTAATTAAAATGGTTAGTGAGGTTGAAGCCCAAAAATCGCCAACACAACGACTTACCCTTAAATTTGAAAAATGGTATGTACCTATAGTCATCCTTGTCGTTTTTTTATTGTGTTTTGCTTATCTGATTATAGATGAAAGTTTTGAGGAGAGTTTGTATAGAGCAATTACGGTTTTAGTGGCTGCAAGTCCCTGTGCGCTGGCCATATCAACACCCAGTGCGGTTTTAAGCGGAATAGCTAGAGCTGCTCAAAAAGGGGTGCTGATAAAAGGAGGGAAAGCCCTAGAAGATTTAGGTTCCATAACGAGCATTGCATTTGATAAAACAGGAACCCTAACGGAAGGAAAACCAAAATTAACGAATGTAATTCCGTTTCTTAACTATGATGAAATCGCTTTTGTAAAACTAGTTTTAGAAGTAGAAAGTTTAAGTAATCATCCATTGGCAAAAGCCATAGCACATGATATAAAAACACAATACCAAATTGTACCTCAAAACAAGGCTTCCGATGTAAAAGCGATGCATGGAATGGGAGTAAAAGCATTTTATAACGTAGATGAAGTATTCATAGGCAATGTGAAACTGATGCAAATCTCAAATATAGAGGTGACTGAGCACGTAATCTCTAAAATGGGTAATCTATTAGATAATGGGCATACGGTTATGCTTGTGGCATATCAACATCAAATTATTGGGCTCATAAGTGTTATGGATACTCCTCGAAAAAGTGCGGCAAGTACCTTGAGAAAATTGAAAGAAATAGGCATCAAACATATGATTATGTTAACTGGGGATCATCAAAATGTTGGTGATGCCATTGGCAGGCAAATTGGGCTCACCGAAGTCAAAGGTAATTTATTACCAGAAGATAAAGTTGAAGCGATAAAAACACTCTTGCAAAGAGATAAAAAAATTGCTATGGTAGGAGATGGAGTAAATGATGCACCCGCAATGGCTTTAAGTACAGTTAGCGTTGCTATGGGAGCGGCTGGGAGTGATGTTGCGTTAGAAACAGCTGATGTTGCTTTAATGTCTGACAAAATAGAAAGATTACCATTTGTAATTGGATTGAGTAGGGCATCCAAGCGAATTATTAAACAGAATATATTCATTAGTTTGGGTGTCGTTGTTTTGTTGGTTCCTGTAACTATCCTTGGTTTAACAAACATTGGTTTGGCCGTTATTTTTCATGAAGGCTCAACGCTTGTAGTTGTATTAAATGCATTGCGTTTACTTCGTTATGAAACGAATTAAATAGAATTTAAAAACAATACTTATTAAAAAAGGGGTTAAGAACTGATATTTGTCATATTTTTAGAGTTATCTTCTAAGTAATTTAGCTAAAACACTTAATTTTTAAGCTATGATTAGAACTTTAAATCAGAAAGAAAACACCAAGATTCTAGCATCTAATTATATCGGTAATTTATCCTATATCTATAGAGATAGACCTCATGTAGTGCCAATTACCTATTATTTTGATAAAGAAAATAACGTGATACTTGGGTATTCTGCTGAAGGTCATAAAATAAAAGCCATGCGAAAAAATAGCAATGTTTCTCTAGGTGTTTCAGAGGTGGAATCTGTAAATGATTGGGAGTCAGTTTTGGCTCAGGGTAAGTTTGTAGAACTATCGGGAAGTGAAGCAAAAGCGAAACTTCATATTTTTTCCTTGGGTGTCAAAGATTTAATTATCAACAAAGAACAACGAAAATTAGATTATATAAGTGAATTTTCAAGCAAAATATATACGGATGATTTTCCTGTAGTTTTTCAAATTAAAGTGGAAGAACTTACGGGTAGAATGCGACGGAATTAGGGAATTCAAAGCCTAAAAAAACTAAATTAAACGAATGAAATATACCTATCTTATTGTAGTAATGCTACTCTTTTTTAATTGTAAACGTAACAGTCCTGATGAAAAAAATGGGAATGCAAACAAGACAGAAGATGTAAAACAATTAGGTAGTGATACCTTACAAAATGATGCTGTAGTACCTGCCTACCAAAATATTGAACTCACCGATGTTGACAAATCAATTACTATTGAATTGAAACAAAAAACACTCATTGAGAAAAAGGACGAAAGAGAAGAGCTTCAAGAATTGATTATTAATAAATCGTACATTAACGCTACTAAGGATTTTACTGTTAATTTCACCTATCCTTTGCTCAATGAATCATACAAAGATTCACACCGCAACTTCAATGAGTTTATAACCGACCATTATGTGAATATTACGGCAACTGAAGCCGATATATTAGAGCGTAAATCACTTTGCGATAGTATTGAAGCTGAAAACTTCAGAGAAGAACGGCTTATCGATTATAAAATTTATAATGTTAATGATCGGCTTGTAAGTGTGCTTTTTTATAAAGAGAATTTTTATTCGGGTGCAATGCATCCGAGTTATACCTTTGATTGTTTTAATTTCGATTTAAATGAAGGAGTTTTTATAAACTATGAAGATTTTTTTGTGCAAGGGTCTGAAAATGAAGTATTGGAAATTCTCAATGAGAAGATCACTGCCAAAATACAAAGTGGGGATATGTATTACGACTGTTGGGAAGTATCTAGTGCTGATTTTTTAGTCAGTAAAAACAACTTTGTACTCAATGAAACCAATATCGAATTTTATTTTGATGATTGTGTCATGTGTCCCTCGTATACGGGTTCATATTCTATTGAAATTCCGCTGGTAGATTTTATGTCCGTTTTAAAAAAATACGAATTAAATCCGCTGTTGTTATAGGTGTGATATACCCTGAATTTTTAAGAGGAAATAGAAATATATTCCGTGAGCTCCATAGCAGTCTAAATTATATAGAATCAAACAAGTAAACCCATTAAACTCCAAGCAAAGGTTACTTAAAATTTTTATTTTTCCCGTCAATACTTTGCTTTTTTGGGTTAATTTATAGCCTTTATTATTTTTATTTTTGAGTAATCAATAATTTATTATTAATCTTTTAAAACAGAAAATTATGAACTCTAAAATAATAGAAGGTAAGTGGAATCAAGTAAAAGGTAAATTAAAACAAAAATATGGCGATTTAACCGATAAAGATCTTACTTATGCAGAAGGTAAATTTGACGAAATGCTTGGTAAACTGCAGGAAAAAACAGGAAGAACCAAGGAACAATTACAGGAAGAAATAGGCAAGTATTAAGGCGCCTTATAATTTCTAACGACTAATTTAATAACCTCCAATAATCAATTATTGGAGGTTTTATTGTTTAAAATACCATTTTTAACAATATTGTTTTAACTCAAAACAGTGCAAATCTTCTGAGATTAAAAATGAATTTATTCACCCGGGTAAGTACGAGTATATAATTATTACGATAAAAAAATTAAAGGATATGAAAGAAGAACGTTATGATGTTTTTGTAATAGGGAGTGGTACTGCAGGTAAATTGGTTGCCGAAAATTGTGCCCGCAAGGGCTTAAAAGTTGCTATTGCTGAAAATAGGGAATATGGTGGTACTTGCGCTAACCGAGGATGTGACCCTAAGAAGGTACTGTTGGGGCCAACTGAGATTATTCAAAGAACTAATGATATGGTAGGTAAGGATATATTTAGACCCTTAAAACTGAACTTTAAAAAGCTTCAAAAGTTTAAGAAATCTTTTACCACAGACGTTTCTAAAAATACAAGAGAAGGTTTTGAGAAGTTAGGTATAAAAATGTTTTTTCATACTCCAGAATTTATTGATAAAAAAATTTTAAAAATTGGTGATACTCAAGTTTTAGCTGATAAAATTATAATAGCAACAGGAAATATTCCAAGAGCTTTGGATATTAAAGGGAGTGAATATTTAAAAAATAGTGATGACTTTCTTTTACTGAAGAAAGTGCCAAAAAAAATTGTATTTATTGGAGCGGGATATATCGGTATGGAATTCGCTCATCTTGCGGTAAGGGCAGGGAGTAAGGTTGTTGTTATTGATGAAGGTCAAGGTTCTTTACAAAACTTTGACAAAGATTTAGTCTCCTTATTAGAATCTACTTCTCAAAAGCTAGGAATTCAATTTATTTTTAATGCAGGCGTAAATTCAGTTCAAAAAAACAAAAAGAAACTGGAGATTGAATATACTATTGATAACAAAACAAAATTTAAAAAGGCTGATATTATTTACAATACAACGGGTAGAGTGCCTTCTATTGCTATGCTGAATTTAGACGTTGGAGGGGTAGATTATAATGCCAAGGGAATAGCAGTTGACAATTATCTAAGAAGTAAATCAAATAAGGATGTGTATGCTTGTGGTGATGTTTCAGATACTAGTTTATCATTAACACCTTTATCAGGTATTGAGGGAGATATCGTTTCCAAAAATATTATTAATGGAAATAAGTATAAAATTGAAACTCCTTTAGTTCCAACGGTTGTTTTTACAATCCCTAATTTGGCATCAGTTGGATACGCTGAAGAGGAAGCCAAGAAACGGTATAAAAATATTTCAGTTAAGTATGGTGAAGTATCGGGTTGGTTTAATAATAAACGTGTAAATGGCGATGCCTACGCTTATAAAATTATTATAAATGATAGGACCAATTTAATCGTTGGCGCCCACATATTAAGTCCAGAGGCTGCTGAAATTATTAACCTTTTTACATTGGCGATGAATGCTAATATAAAAATTGACGTTTTGAGAAAAATGATATTTACATATCCTTCTTGGAGTAATGATATTAAAAGTATGCTGTCTTAAGCAAATTTATTTGAAGTGGCCAAAAGAGCTATAAACTAAATTTAAGGGTGCTTTTAACCGCTAAACATAGCAAGGTAATTCCTTGTGGCAATTAACACTTAATATTTAATTCCTTTGATTCTATTGGTATGCATCGTGGTAGCTATAATTCATTGGAATATGATTTCTGTTATTATAAAACTCCAGATAAAAGAAGAATTATTTACTTGTTAATAATCCTCTATTTATCTGGAGATCAATAGTCTTCACTATTTTAAACCTTTTTTCTACTATAGGTGAATACATCCTTGAATGCAAATTTCAGCGCATTTATTCTATGAATATTAAACTCCAATAGTTCTTTTGAATCTCTGCCAACATATAGCATATTATAATTTCTCTTCTCTAGGTATAGTGGCATGTTGTGAAGCCGAAGCTAAATCTTTATCCATTTCGTATAAATTTACATTGTCCGTAACTTCTTTAGAGGCTAGGGTATACTTATCTATAAGCTCGTTTATTAAAGTTTCTTCTTCAATTTGCTCTTTAACAAACCATTGTCCAAAACTAAATGTTGCCCAGTCCTTTTCTTTATGAGCTAGATTAACGATTTTATCAATCTCTTTGGAGTTGTCTATTTCATGTTTTAGTATTTTTTCTAAACAATCACCAATATCTTTTGGGGCTTTAGGAGCCGCTTTAATAGTATCAATACTTATACTGCCACCTCTATCCAAAATATATTTTACGAATTTAAACATATGCTCGCGTTCTTCTTGCATATGTCTATATAGAAATTCAGAAATGCCCACAAAACTATTTTCTTCTGCCCAGCATCCAAACGAAAGGTAAACTTGAGCCTGATATGCTTCCCGTGTCATTTGTTCGTTCAACATTTTTTCCATTGCTGATGAAATTCTTTTTGTCTTCATTTTGTATCCTTTTTGTTATGTAAACAAATGTAGAAAGAGGATGTATAATGGCTTATCTTAAATAGAATAATGTGTAACGCATTTGAATAAATATGAATAAGAATAAAAAAATATTATAAGCATAATAATGCAAAATTGGAGCAATTAAATTTTGGCTGTCATTTGTTTGTTAGAATTTTTTTAAGCCCTTATTGTATGTTTTTTTTAAATCTAAGGCGCTTATTGAAAAAGAAATATTGATGCTTCTCCTTATTAAATTATGGTTGTTTTTTTTCTTAATGCCTAATGAGAACTATCTCAAGAATTCCTAAATAATATTGCAAACACTTTGGGAAGATATTTTATAGAATATGAAGTGGAATAGAATAAAAAACACCTGCCTATAAATAAAAGTCAGGTGCTTCTTTTAATGGAGTTAATCAAGAGGTCGTCTTCCTGATATAATGTTGTACAAAATAACAACAACTGCTATAACTAATAGAAAGTGAAGTAAGTTGCTGGTAGCAATACCAGGAATCACATTTAACATACCTAAAAGCCATATGATTATTAAAATAACGGCTGCAAGCCAAAGTAAACTTCTCATAATGAATGGTTTTGATTTATAATTAATTTGTTGTTCTAAAACCAGTCCAACTCGATTGGTTTTATACTTTCGGGGGTATATTTTAGGCTGTTACAGCTAACGAATTTTGAGTTTCTTTGTAGAATTTAGGGCTACAATTATACTTTTGTCTAAATATTTTTGAAAAATAACTTCTACTGCTAAAACCAATACTATACACAATTTCTGAAATGTTTAGGTTTGTTGTTCTAATTAATTTTTCAGATTTTTTCATACGTTCATTAATGATGAAATCTCTAACCGTTCTGTTGTGTAATAATTTAAAACCCTCTTGCAATTTACTGTTGTAAAGTCCCGTCTTTCTGCTCAATGATTTTAGTGTGTAGTCATTTTCTGGATTGTTCTTGATAAATTGGGAAAGCTCTGTAATAATTTCCATTTCTTTCTGAGTTAAACATCCCGTTGGCTTGTTTGCTTTTTCCAAATTATTGATGCGATGTTCAATTTCCATAGCTAAAATTAAATGCACACTACTTTCTATCATTAGATATCTTACGATCCCTGTTTGTTTAATGGCAGTAATTTCTTTTACTTTTTCACTAATATTTAAATTGTAGGAGTCAATAAAAACAGAGCTTTCTTCTGAATAATTTCCAAAAAAAACATTTCTCAATTGCTGATTTAATGAAATACCTTTTGCTACTTCCGAGGTAATTGTGTTTACCACAATCAGGGAAATTTTAGTGGGTTCATCTTTTTGAAACGTCAATACGTTTTCTTCAGCCCTATTACAAGTTACTATCCCAGTCTGAAATTTATTAAGCGTTTTCTTTTTTCCTTTTTGCCCAAAACTATGTGTTAAACTACCTTTAGAACAGTGGGCAAAATAAATGGGTAGTTTTTTTGTGGAATAAAGACTTAGTATGAAGTTTTCATTCAATGTTATGTCAAACTCTATATATGAAATACCATTTTTCAATGAAATTCCTTCAATTTGGCCATTTCCAAATGTGCCATTTAACGTTAACTTATACTCATTAGCTAACACTTCTAAATTTCCACCAAAATTATTGTTTAATTCTTTGAAAATTTTAACCAATTCTGTTGTTTTTACCTGTGTAGTTTTCATAATCGTTTGTGTACGTTAAAGTTCTTTGTTTATTTTTCTTTGATCATTTTAATAATTAAGCTAATAACTGCAGCTAGTAATACAAAATGTATTAAGAGTCCTAAGCCATATATAAAAAAACCAATTGCCCAGATTATTAAAAATAGTATTGCTAAGCCGTATAGTATTTTAGACATAATCAATTGTATAACATATTCCAAGATTTACTGTTTTTCAAAAGCCTTAGATTCACTATTAGAAACTAACATAGTGTTGGTGTTAGCTTTAGCTCGTACTGCTTTGGTCTGATCTTTTTGATAAACTCTTCCCACTCTTGAGAATTGCTGCTGATTTGAGCTCCGATTTTCCATAAGGGTTCTATTTTCCGTTGTATAGGCTTATTTGCTTTCCTATACTACAAATGTCAAACTTTACCTCCCTTACTGCCTTACAGAGTTTTATGATTATGTTATATAATTAATGGTTTTTCTTACAAAAGAGATGTATTTCGCTTGTGCTCTTCTCGATTTCAGAATATTTTAAATGTCTTAGATAGAGTTACTTTAACATCTAAATGCTAAGGAAATTTGAATTGATTGTAGAAAGAATTAAGTAAATAGGTCTATATCTAGAAGTCACTAAACAGTGGAAGTCTTTATGTAAAATAGGAATATATTAGAAAAATAATCTAGACCGGAAGATAAATATAGAAGGTTGAACCTATGCCAATTTTACTTGTAGCACATATATAACCGTGATGGTTGTCAACTATTTTTTTACAGATAGCAAGACCAATTCCGGTACCTGAATATTCTGTTTTTTGATGTAAACGCTCAAAAATATTAAATATTTTTTCAGCATTTTCTTGCTCAAATCCAATGCCGTTATCGCTAATTTTTATTTCATAATAGGCATTTTCAGTATTATTAAAAGGTGTAGGCAATTGGTTAGGCTTCACCTTAGTAGCATCAATTACAATTTGAGCACCTTCGGTTAATTTTTTATACTTGATAGCATTTGAAATTAGATTGGTAAACAATTGTTCTATTTGAAATGGAATTCCATTTATTGTAGGCAGGTTATTTTCTACAATGGTTATATTACTTTCTTTAATACTTTCAGAAAGATTATCCTTTACCTTTTTCATTTTATTATTCAAATCTATGGGCTGTATACCATCAAGGGTATTGTCTATCCTGGAATAAGTCAATAAATTTTTAATCAACAATTGCATCCGTTCGGTAGAATTATCGATCTTGTCTAAGTAAGCCAAACCTTTCTCTGAAAAGTTATTTCGTTCTGTTTCAGATAATAAGGAAATAAACATTTGAATTTTACGCAAGGGTTCTTGCAAATCATGACTTGCTACCCGATTGAATGATTCCAACTCAGTGTTAATAAGCTTTAAAGCTTTATTCTTTTGCTCCAGTTTTTTATCTTTTTTAATACTTTGCGTTATGTTTTGTATAACTCCTACCATTTTCTTAGTGCCATTTTCGACAATCATTAAAGTGGTAGATTTAAAATACCTTCGTTTTTTATCTTTTGTAATTATTCGATAGGTAACTTCCGTTATTCCCTTTGATGATATACCTTTGGCGAAAGTTTTTTTAAATTTTTGCACATCGTCGGGATGAACATAGGTCATAAGATTTTCCAAACAGGGTTCAAAATCACCGGGTTTCACTCCTAACAGCCTATAGAGGTTATCTGACATATCAGTGACACCCATTTCTGGATAGGATGTAAAGCTGCCAATTTTGGCAACCACTTCAGCGTTGTTTAAAATTGCATTTTTTAAAAATAAACTCTCATTTAGTTTTTTTAAATTTTCACTGGCATGTTTTTCCTGACTAACGTCAATAGTGGTCACATTTACTCCCATCTCTAATTTTGAAACGATACTTTTTAACCAGACTTCCTCTTCCTTAAATATATAGGGCCGTGTAAGCTGACTCACTTTGCCAGTGTTTAAGCAGGTAACATACATATCAAAAAGTCCATTTGTCATCGTAATGGGGAAACTTTTAGATAACTTGGTTCCGATAATCTGTTTGGTAGGTATGCCTGTTATTTCTTCTATTTTATTGTTAGAGTATTCAAAAATAAAATCAATTACTTTTCCATTTTCATCTATTATGGGTTTAAAATAATTTACGAGATTATTACTGTTTGATATAATATTATCTACAAACCCTTGAGCGCTTAGCAATTCTTTCCGAGAATTGTTGATTTTTACAAAGGCTAGCAAAAAGACAGTTAGTGAAAATAACACCAGTAATAGTGATATAAATGGCGTAAAAAAGGTCTCTGTTTTATAAGCATTTATTCGTTCTCTAAACAAGACATCTTTTTTTTGAGACATTCCTAGTTTAAGGCTTGCTAATTTTTGAAAGATGGAAGCCATTTTTACCACTTCTGCCATTAATTTATCTTCAACATCTTCTTCTAAGAGTCCCCGATAGTTGTTTATATTGTTAAGACTTATATCTAAACTATCTCTCCAATGATTAATGGTGTCTAAATATTGACGTTGTTCAGGAATGTCTTGGGTAAGTTTCGCTAACTGTTTAAAAGAGGTTTCTGCCTCATTTTTATATACGCTATACGTGTCTTTAAATGTGGAGTCATTTACAATTAAAGATTTATAGCCAGAAGCTTCAATTAGACTGAATTTGGAAAACAAGTTGTTTATTTCCTTATCCACGAGTAGAGAACCAGAAACCAGATCAGCAGAATTTCTCATATTAATGATCTGCCTATATGAAATACTAGAAAGCAATAACAACAAGGCTATGGCAATTACCAGTGCTATTTTATACGATTTTGTTGAAGATATTATTCCATTAAAATCCATAGTGACTTAAATTCTGAATAAAAAATTATCCTTGTTTAAATTTGAGGTATGGTATTGCCAATTCAATTGTAATACTTTATCAATGGCATTTTTTAAATCTGCAAAATTACTGGGCTTGTTAATATAAATGTTTGCCCCGTTTACAAATGTATTTTCAATATCCTTTTCCGAAGATGATGTGGAATAAATGGCAACAGGTATTGCTTTTAAATTACAACTGCTCCGGATTTCTGTTAAACATTCCATTCCGTTTTTTAAAGGCATATTTAAATCCAAAAAAATAAGATGTGGCGTAGTTTCCGTTCTAATTAAATGCTCCATCAACTCTTTGCCGTTTTTAAATAAAGAAAGATTGGTTTTTATTTTTAAATCGCTCAACGCCTTTTGAAACAACCACCTGTCATCTTCATCGTCATCGGCTAGTAAAATATTTAAAATTTTCAGGGACATAAATATAATTGTATTTAGAACACAAGCAAATGGGTTCCTTGTTAAAATTAAATATTAAATTCTTTTCGTTTTTTAATAATTTTTTGAAATGTGGAAGGCGTTAGACCCGTCGTTTTTTTAAATTGACCAGATAAGTGGGCTACACTGCTATAATTAAGCCTGTATGCAATTTCAGTTAAAGTTAAATCAGTATTCGCAATTAATTCTTTAGCTTGATCTACTTTTTTTAGTATCACAAAATTCTCAATGGAGGTATAAGTGCTTTCTGAAAAAATATTGGACAAATAGGCGTAGGAATAATTTAACTTATCCGCCAAGTAGGATGATATTTTGTATAGGTTTGCTTCATCATCGGCCAACATTTCATTAATGGTATCTTTAATTCGCTGCACCAATTCTGTTTTTTGATTATCTATAATGGTGATACCGTAGATAGATAAGGATTCAGCCAATACTGATTCCTGTTCAGTTGTCAGCTTATTTTTAAATGATATTTCTTGGGTATTTTCTATGGTATAATCAAAACCCAACCTATCCAATTGCTCCTTTAAAATAGCATTGCGGGTAATGTTTAGATTGAATGTTACATAAATTTTCATAAAACCACCTTACTTTAGTAAAATACAATAGATTTAGAATGGCTATATAAAAAAACAGCGCGTAGCGAAAGTAATCTTTTTAATTTTTAATTTTCAGCAAAAATTATTATTTTTTAAACACTACATTTTTCATTAATTGGTGATTAATTCCAAAGCATAAAAAACGATGAAGCTAAGTAAACAAAACAAACGGGCCATAATAGGAGGCTTTATTTCTTTAGCAGTAATGCTATTAGGTGGAATACTAATTGGTAGGTTAAGTGGGTATGAAGCCAAAGTTCTTATAAAGAATTCCTTGGATGGTATGAACACCTTATGCAATACAATAGCACTAGCATCTGCAACCATTTTAGCCTTATTACTTACCTTATTGGGCTTAAGTTCTAATTCTAAATCGCGTTTAAAGGCAGATCATTATTATCATGTATTGCAGATTGCAAAATTAGATACGGCTGTTTTCATTGCAGCGGTAATTAGTTTTTTACTGTTTAATTTACCAATTACAGAATCAGAAAATGTACCAAACAATTGGTACAACGCCTTGTATTATATCTCATTGGGAATATCTAGTTTATTAAGCGCAGGCTTAATTCTGGTGGTTTTAATGCTATACAATACTGTAGTTAATATTATAAAAATTGTGGGGCTGGGTATGACGGATCATCCATTAACTATAACTGAAGATGAGGAAGAAATAGAATAAGTAGTACAAAGAAAATAGTGTTCATAACCAAAACCATAGTATATGATTAAATAAGTACAATAAGTAGCTTAAAATAAAATGCCCAACTAGGAATTTCCAGGTTGGGCATTTTAATGCAATGTTTACGAATGTACTACGCTAGATCTTCTAATTTTTTGATAGTTGCTAAATCACCTTTAATGTTGTTTACTTGATTTGTAAGTAAAGTTAAGGTGCTAGGAGGTAAACTTGTTTCCTTTAAAACATCTTCATAATCATCAATCGCAGCTTTTTCCCCTGTAATAGCGGCCTCTAACATAGATTCATCGGAATCAGCCGAAAAGAACGATTTTACATCCATCCATGCACGATGAGCGGATCCGGTTACACTTCCTCCTTTTTCAGCTTCTTGTCCAAAGTTTCTAATTTCAGATTTTATCGCATGACCAAAATGGTTGCGCTCTTTTGATTTTCTTTCAAAATAGGCTGTAAGAGCAGGGTTGTTTGCATGATTTGCCGCTTTGTGATAGCCTTGTTCTGCATCATAACTTTTTTCTAATAAAGTATTTAATTTCTCACTAACTTTTTCTGTGTATGTACTCATAATAATAATTTTAAGGTTATTGGTTTATTTGAAGATGCTAAACCAATCAACATCATTTCTTCTGTTGTAAAATTAGAAAGTTCATAGGCTTGCTATTAATTCAATTAATTATTTTATTGATTCAAAAGATAAAATCAATACAAACAAATCTTGAATTTAGCTTTTAAAAGGAGCGTGCTTTTTTTATTTGCTTCCAGAAATTCAATTCCGTTTTGGTGACCGAAGCTGTTAATTTAGTCAATAATAGTAGATTGCTTTTAAACTGTTTAAATTCAGATTTATTGAACCTATTTTCGGCAATAGGATAATAGACCATGCCCCAATTGGGAAATATTCTATTTTTTGTTAAGCCTTCAGCGAGAAGTTCAACCTTAGTATGTCTATGGTCTCGTTTTATCTCATTATACAATGAAATGACATCCTAGCTCTTCCCCTTTTTAAAGTTAGTGAAATTTGTGTTATTAGAGTATCAAACAAACTTCAGGGGTATCTTATGATATTTTTTTTCCTTTATGGGATGTGCACCCAAATTTTATGAAATAAATTTATCTGGAATCTCAAAATTTTAATGCTTGTTGAAGTGACTTTAATATCTGGGGTTTGTAAAATAACTACTTTATTAATTAATAGTTTTTTAAATGTTTAAGACAATTTTAAAGTTTCTAGAAAAGAGAATTATCAGCATATTATTCAGAGTATCCCATTTATCCTGTGTTTATTAATTTTTCCTTTATGTTATTGTATCTAAACTGCCTTTAAACATTAGTTTTAGAAAAAAACAACCTTATTCTAAATACCTTTCAACATCAGATGGTGACTTTATTTGTAAAAATTGGTTCCCATTAATTACAATAGGATAGTTTACAATTATGGGATTCTTTTCGATCAGTTTTAACCAATCATGGTCTTCTAAGTGTACTTCTTTATCTCCAAATATTTGGACAAAATCAGGGTGTTTTTGATTTACGAGTTGCGAAATATGAAGGTTTAAATTACCTGCAATTTCTACCCATTGAGTGCCCGTGACCTTAGTCTTAGAGATATCAATAGTTACTATTTCTTTCTCAGAAGCTTCAACGTAAGGCAAGGTTTGTTTGCCAATTGATGTTTCTGAATTATAATACAATTTAAGTTCTCGATCGTTTTTAGCTATCACACCCATTTGTTTTAATTTAAAAATTTACGTTTTAGACCCTAACTATAGTCTATTAAATTTTTTGTTTATACTGCCTCTATATCACTATACTCTTTCTTATAGATCTTTATCACCACTAGAAAGAGACTCACCAATAGAGGACCAAAAATTAACCCAATAAACCCAAATAAGGGCACGCCAATAACTACACCAATTACGGTAATTAAGGGGTGTACATTATCTAATTTTTTCAATACAAAAAGTCTAATAATATTATCTGTTGCTCCTACAATGAGTATTCCATACAACAAAATAGCCCATGCTTCAAAAACATCACCATTGGCGTAGGTTAGGATAAAAGCAGGTACAATACCTAACAATCCACCTACAAAGGGAATCATAGACCCAATCGTGACCATAACAAACCAAAAAACCGGATTCTCAATTCCGAAAATTAAAAACCCAATAAGAGCAACAAGACCTTGTGCAATAGCAACAAGGGGAATACCTAAAGCATTGGAACGGACCATTGTGTTGATGTCTGCGCCTATGATTTTTAAATTTTCATTTTTTAAAGGAATATATTCATACAAGCTTTCTTTTAATTTTCTTCGATTTGTAAGCATATAATAAAGTAAAAAATACATGATAAAAATTGAAAGGAAAATTTCAAAAGTTCCTCCAGCAAAACTCTGTAACTTGGTAGAAACCATAGAAGAAACTTCCGAGCTGTCAATCTGAGAAGTTAAATCGAAGCCCAAATAACGCTCAATATTTTCTAATTGTGTTTTTAACGCATTGGTTACACGTTCAGAATTTTGTACCACATTACTGATTTTTGTACTTAACATAAGTACAATACCGGCTAAAGGCAACAAAATACAAATGACGGATAAGATTAAAAGTACAACGGCTGCAAGTTCAGTATTCCATCCTTTTTTAACTAATTTCTTCATCGGTTTTCGCAGTAGCACATACATTGTTATTGCTCCTAAAACACCCGATAGGTAGGGTGTTATTTCAAAAAAAATAAGTCCTGCCATACATATGACAACGAATAACAAAAAAAGTTGATTGATAATTTTATGGCTGATATATTTCACGATGTGTTACTATTTAAATTATTCATTGCTCCTTAAGGTTTTATTGAATTTCATATTTTTAATGAAACCCTTAGTTTTGAGATCAAATTTAAATTGATTTCTTGTTCTTTATTAATCGCTTTGACTAATACTTTAACTGTATTGGTAATAATAATATTAAAATAATACAGTTAAAACTGGAATCAAGAATCACTTTACGGGCAATTTAGGGGCTACCAAGTAATGCTTTTTATACGCAGTATCATAAAATAGGAATCATTAGTACCAAGAGCAATCCTAAATTTTAATTCTATGTTAGGGTTTTAAGCTGAATTCTTTAGCTTTAGTTCAAAAAATCAATGTTACTTATGGAGAAGTAGGCTGGGTTTTTATAAAAGATAAAAACGAAGAAAAGCTTTAACCTTATGAAACCCTTATATTGAATTTGTGAGCTCAATTGTGTTACCTCCCGATTTCCCTAAAGCGCTTCCTTGAAAATAGTTTAAAAAAGAAAAACGCTCAAGCAAACTTGGCGTTTTTTCTAATTGTACTATTTTTTCCTGACCTCGACAGAATTGACTTCGTCTTTCCACAAAGCTCCGCTTTGAAAGTCCGCAAAAGAAAATTTCGCAATTTAAAAAACAAAAGCAAGCTATGTTTTTTAGCTTGCTTGTTTTCAACTTTTTGTTGACTTTTTCGTGACCTCGACTGGATTCAAACCCAGTACCGCAAACCTCGATAAACAAAGGCATTTGCTAATTTCTTTTTTATGAGGTAGCCTAATAGCTACCACAGGGATTGATTTTAATTATGTTTGTTAGATTTTCAATCTTACTGTAAAGATAAAAAAATCAAACGAAAACAAACGTATAAAAACGGCTAAGCCTATATTTTATAATTATTTGTGGGCTGGCAAAAAAATACTGGTTGTGGTAATGAAGCGTCTGTCCGATAGGCAGGTGCGGAATGTACATAACTAGTATTGTGCGGTACTGGAAGCTCTTACTATTGAGTGAATGTAGCTTTTGCGAAATGAAGGAATTAGTATGTGCTGGAAGTGTGGGACTATATACCTTTAACCTATATCCAGGGCTTTGAGAATAGAACCGACTAAATCTTTTTTAGTTTGTTCAAAATCCAATACTAATGTTGATTTACTTTCAAAATCCTTGTCAAATAAATTAAAATTTATGATCGGTAATTGAAACGATCTAATATGTATAGGCTTTCCTTCGGCAAGTTCGTCAACAATTGATAATTCAGAGTTATTTGGAATTTCTTTATGGATTGTGTTAGGATAAAACAATACGATTTCTTCAACTTTAAAACGGACAGCATAAGCCAGCATTTGATATAAATCTGGCTGTGAAATTCCTTTTTTAAGATCGGTTTCATCTGCATATACAATTTTATACTTTGTATCAGCAATTACAGATTTATGGTTTAGCACTAATTTTAAATCTGGTTTTAGTTTGAAATTTTTTTCTTCGTCTAAATGCTTGGTTCCAATTTGTGCTTTCGCATTTATCTCATCTATTTCCTTATCTATAAAGCCAAAAATAAAATCTTCAAATACATATTCCATTGGCAAAAGAAATGCAAACAGTTTTAGTGAGTTTTTATAATTAAAAGACACACTATTATCTAAAAATAAGACGCAATAATCACGTATGGTTTCAAAATCCGAAAACATAGGATTAAATGTCATACGTTTCATTTTATCTGAAGAAATATTCACATCCTTAACCTCATCCAGAATAAATAAAATATCACTTAAAAATCGTTTGCTTTGGTTTTCTTTTGTTGCTGATAATAATAGTTTAGAAACGAACTTTACACATCGGTTAAAGTTGTTATCCATATCAAAAGCATCAAACTCACAACTGATTTTATGGTTTCTACCTCTAGCCAAATTATTATGGATATAGGCATTAAAATCTATACGTCCTTTCACAAAAGAGAGTTCTTTATTGACTTCCGTATATTTCTGATAAATAGATGAGTTAAGTAACTCACGTGTATATTTACTAAACAGATAAATTAGAATTTCAAAGAAATCTGCTTTTTCACTATTTAAGCCAGATAAATAATTCGGGAATTTTAACTTTCTACAATAACTCAACCACCAAAGTATTTGCTTATTTATGGCTTTTACATTTGGCGTTTTTTCACCTGTCGGATTGTAAAAAACCTTAGGTAATAAGTTGATGGTTTCTCCTTCAAAATGGATAACACCAACGTATTTATTAGACTTTAAAGTTTTAGTCTTATGCAGAAACTGAATAAAGCGTTGTTGCTCTACCCTATTATCTTCTTCATTAAAATAATAACTAGATTTTTCTCGTTTTGCCCAAATATCATCCAAAAACATTTCCAATTCATCAAAATGATGTTTTGGAAAATCAGCTTTATTTTGATATTCGAAAAGATTAGTTACCATTTTTTACTATTTCTAAAGGCCAATTCGCAATTTTATAATTGTGCTCTTTTAATGCTTCGTTTAAAATTTTTGAAACCTCAACTTCGTCATTCATGTAGTATTCCAAAAGTAGCGGAATCACTTTATTATTAATGGTGCTTTCAAAATTAAAAACAGTATCACTTTCGTCCATAAAATACGAATGCCCAATTGTAAAATCGTGCCCTTTGCCTGAAGCAACGATTAGGTCATTAAGCTTTTTTAAGAATTCTGCTTTATGAATTGTGACATCTTCTATTTCATATTTTGGATACATGGCTTTAAACTCAAAACGTCTGCGCAAAGCGATATCTAAAAGCGCAATGGACTTATCTGCGGTATTCATTGTCCCAATAATATGAAGATTAGAAGGCACAATAAATTGCTCTCCAGAGGGTAAGGTTGCAGACAATGGAATCTTGCCATGAGAACGTTTATCCTTTTCTATTAAAGTTATGAGTTCACCAAAAACTCTAGAAATATTAGCTCTATTAATCTCGTCAATAATAATCACATATTTATGAACAGCATGTTCTGAAACCGTGCGTAAATCGTCGCTATTTACACTAGACAGTAGTTCCTTTTTTCTACGATAGGTTATATTATCATAGTCTATGGCATCATCTTCATCTTCAAATTCGGTAGCTGTTGCTTTATATATATTTAAAAACTCAATAAACTCTCGTAATGCTACATAATAGATTGAGGAATTACATCCACCAATTGCATCTCTGATGTCCTCGTGAACACGTTTTATTTTATCGATATCGTCAAATACATCGTAAAGCTTCAATAAACGGGTGCCAGAAACCAAATAAGATTTCACACCATTTAAAGGTCTAAATTCTATATTTTGTTTTTCCGTAAAATTATCAACCTTTATTTCAGAACCTGTTTTAGTTTCAAATTCTTGTCCTTCTTCTAATGAGTTTAAAAACTCAATAAACGCATCGTTCAAATCGATTTTAGAATTTTCTTTGCTAACTATTGCCTTTTGATTTTTCTGATATACTTTATAATACTCAAACAATGCATTAGTTACCATTTTAGTAAAAATACCATCTGCTCTATTAAAACTTAATGCTTTTTGCTCAATGTCTGGTCTTAAACCTTGTATAAAATCTTCGTAACTGTAGTTTTGATGAAATGTGATGAATTCTATTTTATCTCTTAAATTTTCATTAAAAATAGTTTGAGCTTCGCTGTAATTTAAAGCATCGTTTTGGTTAATAATTTTTGCTGCTTCTAATATGGTGTTGTATGTTTTTCCTGTTCCTGGTGGACCGTAGAATATTTGGTTTAGTGGTGCTCTATATTCGCTTTGTATAGTGTCAATAGAAGAATCTATATCATCCTTAAAATATTCTCTTAAAAATTTTTGATAATTTTTTTTACCAACAATAGCTGCAAGTTTTCCTGAGTCAATTGCACCATGATTCTTTAAAAACTTAGTTTTATTAGTGTTGATTGTCTCATTTATAAAATTAATAATGGCTCTATAATTAGAAGAATTAACAAAAAAAATATCCTTTGAAAAAGAGTCAAGAGATCTTACTAAATATTCATCTATTTTATCTCGATCGTTATTAAAATAACTTGACTTAGGGTTTGCAATATACCAATCAATAAATTTTTCTTTTAGATTTTCCATATCTTCGCCAAATAATAATTTAATGTCTTCATCTCTCTTTACTTGCAGTATTGTTTCGTGCCAATTACCAGCACCAGATCCGCTTGGCGCTTTTCCTTTATATAGAGATCCTTCTATCCTTGCTAATTCTAATCTTTCATTCTCATCATCTTTTGACAAAACTTTTGCTTTAAAATGAACAATTAAATCGTGAGAGCCTCCATATCCTTTTATAACGATATAATCATTTGTTTGAATTTGATTAAAAAGCTTTCTAGCTCTTTTTGCTGCATTACGAGGATCATCTTTTGCATAATCTAATGCCTGCCAATAACCCTCATTTTTAAATAGCTTCAATCTTTCCGAATTAGAATTAAATCCTAATGCCCAATACTTTCTTTTGTTACTTGGAATTGCATTATTTTGAATAAACTTATTACGATATTCTTTATCGAAAACAGCCTTTCTAAAAGCACTATTATCGTAAAATTTTGCCTCTGTATGATTTTCTCTTTCTATTTCGTTTTCAACTGCCGATTTGATGTCTTCATAGTTGCTTAATACACCATCAAATTTTCTACTTTTATATAAATAGGTGCTACCTGTCCCAGAAAATGTTTCTCTATTACTATTATCACCTTCTAAATCAGCATTTGAAATAAAATCAAATAATCCTTTACTCACATTTAAACAATAGCGTTTCCCTACTTGAAAACTTAAACGATTTTTAGCCAAACTAAAGACTAATTTTTCTTCATCTTGAATATCTAATTCTTCTTTGAATCTATCGAGAATATTGAAATAACGTGCCAACGAATTAGTGTCAACTTTTTTAATAGTTTTCACAAATGCTTTCTCATCGTTTAAAAAAATAAAATTGATTTCAGAATTAAGCTGTGTCCATTCCGTTTTGGTCTGTTGTGTATGCTTTATATAATTTTCCCAAGAATTAAACGGTAAATCTTGATTATCATATTCTCGTTTAGTCAAGTTATGACCTTTATGTATACCTCCGGACAAACCATCGACATCTATTCTTAAAAATATTTGATAAGTATATTGCACACTTGGTGCAGACTCAGGTATAATAGCTAACCAAACTATATCAGTACCGTAATTTTGAGCTCCTTGAAAGCTAACAATATGTTTTGTTACATTCTCTAGTTGATTAGCTTCTATTATTTTATCAGCCAATTGATTGAGTTGATCTTTTACCTCTTCATTTTCAGATGCTTTGTGAATAAATGGAAATAAAATTTTGAAAGTATGTTTCCAATTTGGAAACATGCCTATTTTACTATCCTTATAATTAGTTAAACTTTGTTTGACAGAATCATTCATATCATAATATTCAGAAACATCTCTATCTTCTAAAGCTTTCTTTAATTGTGCAATAAAAGCTTTGGTAATTAAGCTTTCTTTTTTAAGCTCCTTAGCAATTAAAAAGTGTAGTGTATTTACGGGCTTAAATTCTCTTTCTGGTTTATACTGTTGTATAACCTCCTCCAGATTGTCATGGTTTGTATTTATATACTCAAAAAGTGCTGATTCATCTCTACTTAGTTGGTTGAGTAAAGTTGCTTTTTGTTTTAGTTTTTGGATTATGGTCTCTGGCATATTTTTCCTTTATACTTCTTTATTATTTAAAATTTCACAAATCTCTTTGGTTAAAACTTTTGTTTTTAGGGTATTATTAGGTTGGACAAAATGTCCAACCTAATGTCCAAGCTTATATTTATTGTTATGATTAACCCTATTAGTTGGACAAGCTGTCCAAGTTAATGTCCAAGTTCAATTTTTACATTATCAATCTTCACTATTAAAAACATATCTATAATTAGAAGAATTATTAGGTTCTTCATTGTCTTTAATAATATTTAAGTCTCTCATTTTTCTCAAATGCCTTTGAGCTTTTTTATTCTTAAAACCAAAATGATCAGCATACATACTTGTACTAACTTCTCCTTTTAACTTTACCCAATCATAACCAGCAAGTTCTTCTTCATTTAGTTCTTCTATTCCAGGAACATTACTAACTTTTTTTACAGATTCACTACTTCTAGGAAATGTCATTACAAGATAAGGTTCTTCAAAAGTCACAATAGGTAAAGGCAAACCGTGAACGGTTGGTAATTCTTTTATTGTTTGAAAACCTAATCCTCTCTGTTCTACTAATTCTAATTGGTCAAAAACATACATTATTTTTGGGTTTCTGCTTAATGAAGGTGCATTAAAACTTATAATTTGCTCTAATTTAATTGGTGCAACAGGATAGCCTGGACTCTTTATAATTATTGCATCATCATTTATTTCAAAATATATTGGTGCTCCTTCAATATCATAATCCCTATGAACAATTGCATTAACTATGGCTTCTCTAAAAACTACCAAAGGATAATCATAAACTACTTTGCGCTGCACTTGACTTCTATCTATACTACTTCCTATTTTAGTTTCATACCATGATTGAATTTTATCTGCTTGTGTAACTAAAGGCCCTTCAATAGTTTTTATATCTTCTTTACCATCCTTTTTATAGGTTGCTCTAATTAACGCATGCTGATAAGCTAATTGAGGTCTTTTTCCAAATAATAATAACCCAATACCTGTAGGCTTTATGATTTTATTTACCATTTCAAGTAAGCCTAACTGAGTAAATATTCTTATAAAATCTTCTGAGCCATAGGTAACACCTAAATTAGCTTTAGAAATAAAATTATTGACTTGCTCTTCAGAAATATCATTAAGATTAGCATTAGGTTCTGCTTTCTCTTTATTGGAAAGAACTATTTGTTTTTTCTTTTGTTTAACCTCTTTTGCCCTTTTCTCTGCTTGTTCCTTAAAAGTTTCGTTTGCTTTCCAAATTACATCTTGTAAATCTGCATCAAACATTTCTACATCAACATCATTATCTAATAAATATTGAATTCCTTTTCTATCTACTGTAGGATCTGGATCTTCAACACCTATATATACTTTTTTAATACGAGCATTCACAATTCGCTCTGCACAACCTAATTTAGGATGTCTTCTAGCTCCAGGTGCACAAGGTTCTAAAGTGGCAAACAATATAGAACCCTCTAATGGTGTTGCTCTATTTTTACGTTCTAATAAAGTAAATTCAGCATGATCCCCTTCTCTTAACTCGCCTCTAAATGCTGTTTCAATATCTCCATTTGACTTAATTAATACAGCGCCAACTTTAGGACTTACTTTGTCATCTCTAGGTTCTTGAATAGATTGATTCATAACATCAATTGCTTGAAGCATAAATTTTCTTTTGTCTATTTTCTGATTCGATTTTGCCATTGATTAATCTTTTATTTCTATTTATAATTCAAAAAAATCCTAATCTAAAAAAATTTAGACAGCATCACTTGCAATTGGCTTTACAATTTTATTTAGCATATGAGTAAGCTAATCAATTATCACCTACTCTAACATGAATATTATTTACCATAGGTATAATTACTCGAAACAAAAAACCTGCTCCTAATAATGTAACCAATTTCTTCACATTATGAGTTATTTAATAGAGCATCATTAAAAGAATCGAAATTATAGTCATTTAAATGAGCATCAATAAAACGTCTTAATTTATCTACTTTAAATTCCATGGCAAGCCCAGAATGTAAACCTCCGTATTGGGACAATCGATAAATAAAAAAGAATGTATGATGAGAATATGTCAATTGAGGCATTAAAGCTTCCCAAACTTGTTGCTGAATCATTGTAGAATATATTAACTGACCATCTTCTATCCTCGAGCCAATATAGTATTGTAAGAAATCTGGATTGTTAAAATATGTATATACTCTCTCCAAATCCTCTCTAATTAGAAAGCCAGAATAGCAAAATAAAGTCTCACTCATACTTGTATGAAAATACACTTTATCTTCTTCAATAATAGCACAATTACCTTGATCAAATTGATTTGAAAAACCAATAACTCCTTTTCTAGCATCGCTGTACGTGGAATGAAACTCAATATCTACTAATTTTTCAACAATTGGGTGACCATTACAATTATCATTAAATATTGATGAACGGTAGCTGTAAAAATTAGCATGTTTTCCTCCAAAATCTCTTGAATAAAAATACCCTATATCATAAAGCACTCTTAATAACCTTGATAATTCTTCTAATGTTTGTTCCATAATTAACCTGCATTTTGATATTTAGTTAGTTTTCTTCCACCATATTTAAAGGTTAATAGTGTTGAAGCATTGAGCTGCTCTTTCTTTTCTAAAATAAATGGCCACACTCGAATAACGGTCATTAATAGCTCAAACCGATCTATTTTCTTTTCCTTGATTTTACACACAATGGTTTTATAACCTTCTTCCGCTTGTTTGAGAGTAGGTATGGAAAGACCACGTTTTTGATAGTCTACTACCAGAAATATAGAAGTCTCTAGTTCATTTTCTGGAATATCGCCATCATCCCATCGTACAATTTCAAATTGCTTATCTTTTTGTAGTGCATGTATACTCTCCAGTATTTGAACTACTGGACGTGGATAATTAGTATCTATATATATTTTTAAGACACTCACGATTGAAAGGCTATTGCTGCGTTAATATCTTCTTCTGAAATACCATAATCTGAAATAATATCATCTACAGATTCTGGACCGTCATAAAATCTTAAAATGGTTTCTACACGAACACCTTGTTGGCTAATAATTGATGGTTTTCCTCCTGCACGTTTTGGTGTAATCTCGATTTTACCCAATCCTTTAGATGGAATAATGCGTTGAGCAATACCAGAAGTATCAAATTCTATATCTCTAAAGAATTCTCTAACAATTTCAATATTAAATTGACCTTTACCATTAAGTGTCACATTACCATTTTCAAATTCCCACGTGATGTCGCTACCTGAAACTTTAAGTCGCTTATTCACATCATTTGTCGCAAAAGGGTAAGTCTTGATAGTTTTGTTAGCTAAATCTGTCCTTGACTTAAATATTTTTTGAATATTAAAGCCTTCCTCTATTAACTCTCCAATAACCACAAGTTCTATTAAACCGTGAAAACTAATTCGTCTTTGCTCTATGTCTTGTTGCTTGCTATTGTCCAAACCTTCATAATTGATTTCAGATAGTTTAGTAAACCATCTTCTTACTCGATCTGTAGATTTATTAATAATAGCAGCAGCATCTCGTATGGTATAAATACCATCGTGTAAGCTGAACTCTTTCATAACATTTGATGTATTAGTAGCGAACAAGTCTTCTTGCCCTGCAATAATTGTTATTTTTTTCTTAGAAAGCTTTTTAGCTTTTATTTTTACATCGCTAAAAACGGTGCTTTCTGGTATTTCTTTATTTTTTTGTTTATAGAAAGCTATTACATCTTTCTTTTTATGTAAACCTTTTTTAATCTCATCCTCATAACGCTCGTGATTTAATAGAAGTAAACGTTTTAATATTTCTTTGCTAGCATCTGGATGCATAGTATAACGTATATTATCGTTTTCTGGCAAGAAAGAGATTTCATAAAAATTATGTTTTAAATTAATATCAAACCATCCATAGGATTCAACTAAACTCTTATCTAGTTTAATAATTAAACCTCTAGTTACATTTACTTTATCCTGAATCACATCATCTTCATTGATATTTGGGCTATGAATTTTATTAAAAACTTCTGTTGTTCCGGAATCCAATAGATCTTGTAATTCACTGACTTTATCTTCTAAATTTTCTCCTATAGATTTGTCAACATTTACACTTAGTGGGTATGTATTAAAACTTGACGTGGTACCATATTGTATTGTAGATGATCCCATAGTAGTGCCATATTTCCATACCCAGATGGTATGTAATGATGATTGTATGTTAGAATACAAAATAGCTTCATTAGAAGCAAAAACTATGCATTTGACGGAATAAATATTTTTTGATGATAATCTCTTTAATGCAATATGCTTAGAAGTCTGAGCCATTACGAAAACAGAATCAAGTTTTTTCTTTTTTACCAATTGAAAAAGTTCTTTTCTTTCTCTTTCATATTTCCACCAAAACTCTTTTATTTTTAAATCACCATCAAGTGACATTCTATAAGGATAAACATTGTTTTTTAAGTGCTCAAAGGAAGCTTTAAATTTCATAGCTTCTTTTTCATTATCACAATGATTTAAATCTATAGCGTAACGTTTATAACTCTTTAGAGAGTCGCTATTGATATTATCACCTGTAATGAAAGGCTTGATTACTTTAGCTTCTTGAGTTCTATCACAAACTATTTTATTCTTTTCATTTTCGTTTAAAATAAAACCTTCCCCATAAACTTTAACACCTGTATATCCGAGATTTTCGTTTGATTTTAATTGAAAGGGATTACCAAGATCTTCTTCAGAATCTAAATAAATTGAAATATAATCAACTGTAGAATTGTCTAACGTTAGGTTTAAGTTCCAGTTTCCTTTATGTATAGTTAAAAGAGATACTTCTACATTAGCTTTACCAGGCCATTTTTTATTTTTAATTGCAAAATTAATTTTTCCACCTTCTGTTTGAGTAATTACTTGTATACCTGATTCTCGTGTTTTTCCTTGGGATATTGAATTTGTCGTTATTATAGATAAAAAGGATAAATCATTTTGAATATTGAATATTCTGCGCAAAAAGTAAGTAACTAAATCGGCTGTCCCTTTTGTGTTAGCATAATTATTCGACAAGTAATTTGTTAGATGCTTTCCGTAAAAGGTAGATATTTTACTACCACCTAGATAAGGCGGATTACCTAAAACACAATCAAAACCTCCATTTTGGAATACTTTTGGAAACTCTAAAAACCAATGAAAAAATCGTTTTTGTTGGGCAATTGCCATTGCCATTGCTGGACCACGATCTACTATTTGAGTAGGTGTGTTTAAATATGTTCTGTATTGATTATCTGTAATTAGTTTTTCTCTATTCACTAGTGTTTTTGGGATAAAGAATTGTGCAATCTGTATATCAGCCAGCTGCTTAATTCTAAACCATTTTTTTCCAGAAGTTAGTTTTGTATAGGCAGCATCTTTATTTGCGATGTCATCGGGTGTTCTTTCTGTTAGGTTTGCCCAATCATTAAATTCATTCAATATTCCCTCTAGACTATCATCAATAACACTTGTATCGTAGGTAGATAATTGTCCAGCTCGTTTTTGTTCTTCTGTATTCCGTTTCCGCAAAGTCGCAGCCACTTCTTTTTTATCTCCTGGCAAAGTTTTAAAAGCTTCAGTTGCAATTCCGTTTTGTAACTCTTTAAAATGTGCTAAACCAACAATTGCGTTACCGCATTTAATATGGTGGTCTAAAAAGTTTAATGGTTCGTTAGGATTATGTGCCTCTAACCATAATGCCACTTTACATAATTCTACCGCAAGTGGATTTAAATCTACACCATAAATACAATTACGTATAACATCTCTTATAGCCGCTCTGTAATATGTAGGTGATGGTTGTTCTGCACTTTCGCGAAAACTAGCTAACTCTGTAGCAATTTTACGCGCCGCAGAAAGCAAGATATGCCCAGAACCACAAGCAACATCACAAACGGTTATAGAAAGTAGGCCTGCTTCTGGGTCTTCTTCTTTTAATTTATCAGCAATTATATAATCTAGCGAGTGCTTAATTAGTGGTTTTACTAATTCTTCTGGTGTGTAATGTGATCCAGAACTGGAACGTCCATCTCCTAAGACAAAAGTAAATGTGTATTGTGCTCCAATCTTTTCAACCTTTGGATCGTATTCTAGTAAACCTTCATATACAGAGCCAAACTCCTCTACATCGAGATCAGAGTAATTTACTCTTACCAATTGTCCTTGGTCACTCACAAAAGTGGTTAAACGTTTTAAAACTTCGATTAAATTTCCATTACTTAAAAATTGTTCTTTCAGATTTCCTAGAGCGTTAGATGCAAAAAGCCCGCTCCCTAAAGGTTTAATACCCATTTTTCTTCCGTAGGTTTCATCTTCAAATAGTAAAAATGTGGTTTTTAAACTTTCCCATAAATCATATTTATCTGCATCTACATAAACTCTATTTCCTGTCAACTTCCTAAGACGTTCTATACTGTAATAGCGATAGTAAATATCTTGAAAGCGCTGCTCCTCTTCAGATAGATTATCGGGAAAAATAAGTTTCCGTTCTTCTAAAACAATCAAGAATAGAATGCGATAAATCAATCGTAGCTGATAAATGTAAAAGGTGTTGGCATCTAAATGACTATTTTCAAAAAGATCAATTAAGACAGTATTATTTTTATGAGATAAGAATCCATTTGCTAATGTTTTTATAGAATTCTCTACTGCTTCACTCAATTTCTCGCGTATACGTGTTCCCGAGGCCAAGCTTTCTAAATGATAATATTCGATAACCGCATCTGCTCCAGAATCCATAGTTTCTGGCATACGAGAGACATGTAGAACACGGTAAAGCAATGAGAAATCAGAATAAAGCTCCTCCTCAAACATACGCTCTAAGTCAAACTCTAGATAACTCATACGCACCAATCGTGTGGCATCTCTAAGCAAACGTAATTGTCTACCATTTGTAACTAATGCGAATAAATGTTCTGTATTGTTTAAATACTCTTGCACCAAAGCGTGAGGTGATAAACGTGGACCACTATTTTCTCTACGTTTATCTAAATGATCATTATATCCCATAACATGGATGGGATACATATCTCGATTTGTTGCTCCGTGACTTATAGCATATGATTTACCATTTATTTGTTGTGCCTTTTGAATACTTACTTGATAGCCTAACTCTGCCAATAATGGAATAATTAATTTTTCACGCGTCAATGATGTTCCTGTATCTCCTTTAGGAAGGTTTTCTAATCGTACCTTATATGCTTGCCAATGAGCACGCATAATTGACCAAGCCATACCAATTTCATTCCGCAATGATGCTGTCCTAGAAAGTCCAAATGCCTCAGATGATTGATGTTTGAATTTTTCTTCGGTTCGGATTTTGTCCAATATCTCTGAAGAGACAATATTACCTTGTATGTTAATGCTAGAGAAACTCATAATTACAGGGCTTTAGGTTTAGGCATTAATACATAGATTCCCATCACATCTGGCGGTAATACAGGATGAACGGCTTCAAACCTTCTTCCTCCAACTAATTCTTTGAATCTACTATGAGATTCAACTAAATGCAATGCTCTTTCCTCAGATAAAGTTTGTACTTCTCCTTTTAGCGTATTATAAGTTTCTGAAACCTCTTTAAATAATTGCTCTTGTCTTTGGTGTTGAATGTTAACAGCACTTCTAGCTTCAAGCAAAAGACTTTTACAGGTTTGATAATCTAAAATTTCTTTGCTACCATTAGCTCCTCTATAACCCCATAGATACATTTCTTCTGCTATAAGTTCTCGATTACGACCTACTTCTTTAATCACATTACGTACTCTAAATTGTACTATAGTCGTTCGCTTTTGAACCGCTTCTGTTTGAATAACTGCAGCTCTAGCAATATGACCTACATTTGCTTTTGGTTCAAATGCTAGTGACATCATTAATTGCGCTAACTGTTCTACAAATTTATGATTGCGACCGATGTATATTCTTCCACGTGGCGTGGGTGAAACAAAACTCAAAGGAATTGCATCTACCTGTGGTAATGTTCTTTTAAGATGATCTGGTAAATTAAAAGGATCTAAAATATAACCTATCTTTTCTTTATTTACAATAGCCCCTAATGTTCTGCAAGCTTGAATAACAAAATTTTCTACTGTAGTTACATCTCCAATAACCTCATCAACTTCTTTAAGCTCTGCTTCAATTGTTTTAGGATCCACATTTTCGTGAGAGAAAATAGATCGCAAATTTTCGGCTTTTAACTTGGCTTGCTCTAGTTGATTAGTAATAATCTTATCAGCATTTGAAACTTCATCTCCAAAATCCATTAGCATTTGGTTCGCAGTTACCTGAGCTTTTGAAGGGTCTAATAATACTTCTTTTAAAACAGAATCCATTATTGATTTATTCTCATCACCTATAACAATGGAAACTCCTGTAGCCTTTTGAATATCTCGTACTTTTTTAATCAATACTTTTAATACAACAGTATCTATAGGATTATCTTCTCCCCATAGTAAATACGCATATACTTTTTCTGCTGGTTGACCATATCTATCAACACGACCTTCTCGTTGTTCTAATCTATTTGGATTCCAAGGCAAATCATAATGTAAAACCGCCGTAAAATGTTCTTGAAGATTAATCCCTTCCGACAAGCAGTCTGTTGCAATTAGGACTCGACTTTTGCTTTTACCCATAGCATCAATCATCTCTTTTCTTTGCTCATCTGCAAATTCTGAAGTTATAGTTTGAACATCTACACTTTTTGGTAAAGCAGTTTTAATTAATTCTCCTAAATATTTTGCAGTTGCTATATACCTACAAAAGATAATGGGACAAATATCATTTTCGATCCATTCTTTTACTTGATCAACTGCCAATCTTGCTTTTTTATCAGCTTTCAAAGTCGTTAATTGTTCAATCTGTTTGATTAAGCTATCAATGGTAATAATATCGCTAGACTGAAATTCTAACTGCTCTATCAGCTCAGTCTCCACAACGTCAGAATCATTATCCTCCGAAGAAAAAAGAGGGTTGTTCTCGGGAAGATAGTCTACAGTTAATTGCTTTTCACGACGAGCTTTCAGCATTTCAAGCCCAGCTTGTGGACTCGACATCACACCTCTTAACAGTGCTAATGCAGCCCAATAGTGTGATAATGCCTTATTTGTTTTTTCTCCCTTTCGCGTCAGTCCTTGTGCGAAATGTAAGACTTCAGTATAAAAATTTTTGTAAGCGTTGTTTAAAGTATACCCAATTTCTTTAGTTTCTCTATCTGGAAATGGTGTGTCTTGATTCAGCCAACGTTTAATACTAGCTCTTTTGCGCTGTACAAAGTATTTAGATAAGTCTGTACGTTGAGCACGGGTTATATTTGCAAAATCTAGGGTGTTGAATTTCTTATCTAGTAGCCCTAATAACGACCTGAATTCTTCATCTTTTCCACTATGTGGTGTTGCGGTTAACAATAGAAGATGTCTCTTTTCATTTTCAGCAATATCGTGCAGAAGACTGTATCGCTGCTGCTGATTTTTTGATTTTGCTCCTGCTGGCATCGTACAAGTATGGGCTTCATCGACTATAATAAACTCAGGACAATCTGTTAAGTAAATACCTTTCTTTGATGACTGTTTTAAATAATCAATTGAAATTACTTGAAACGGATAATGATAGAAAACACTTCTGTCATCAGGTATTTTTCGTTCTAATCCAGCAATTGTAGAGGAACGAATAATCTCAGCTTCTATATCTAATTTATCTTTTAATTCTCCTTTCCATTGTTCACATAAATGAGGTAAACATATTACAGAGAATCTTTCAACTTCACCACGTTCCATTGATTCTTTTAGAATCATTAATGCTTCTACTGTTTTCCCAATACCAACATCATCAGCTATTAATAATCTAGTTACATCTTGTTTTAAAGACATAACTAATGGTATCATTTGATACGATCTTGGACGGAACGATAATTTTCCCATACAACGAAATGGACCAGCAGCATTTCTAAATGACAATCTAGAAGCGTGAAACAATAATTTAGCAGATTCAAAGTCTCCTATGTCCTTAATTTCAGGATAGGATATCTCAGTATTTGTAATTTCCTGACCTTGTACTCTTAGTGATAAGTAAACACCTGTTGCCTCGTAGTCTGAGCCTCCTAGAGGTTTAATGTTAAGCACTTGCATATCATCTGAAGGCATAACAATCCAGTCACGACCTCTATAATTCACTAATGTCCCTGGCTTATGCTCTTTAATCATTCTCTATTACTTTTCTAAAAATATCTCTTCTTTCTTCTGTTAATTCCTTTAAACTTTGATCATATCTCCATACAATTACATCGTGACCTTTCTCTGCCAATAAACTTCTTTGCTTTTTATCTTTTTCAATAACTTCGGCTTTATCGTGTACAGAGCCATCTACAAAAACTAGTGTTTGTGAATCATCATCTGTATTGTCGTAAACAAAATCTGCTGAAATATAATAATTTTTTAAATTTACTTGGGTTCGATCTGGCAAAGCTAATCCGTTATTATATAAATGTTGTATGAACTTTAATTCAGTAACAGAATTTTTATCATAAGTAGTTTTTAAATAGTCAAACTGTTTATGATAACCTTGTTGTGCATTAACAGCTACTTCAACTTTAGCATCTATTAATAACTCAAGTGGTCTTTTAATTAAAGTTCTATCAATAACTTCATGATGTCTTTGATTGTAATAAGATAGTAGATCGTCATAAGAGGCTCTTAAAGCTAGAGGCTTATCATCATCTCTTGTTAACGGATTGAAATAACAAATTTTATACGCTTCAGTAAATACTTCTTTAAGTTTATCTGGATTATTGGTTAATTCAGATAAGACACCAAGACTACCTTCAGCTGCTTCAAACAACAAAATGTTTGCGTGTTCACCTGATCCCATATTCCAAGCACCAAGTTCACTTTCCTCTATTTGAAACACTTTTTCAATAGCTCGCTTAATTGCATAGGTAAGCGTTATAACACCCTCCTCATCCAGCCCTAATGTTTTTACTGGTTGCATATACAGTACATCAGCATAGTCTTGAGTATAAACATGAACCTTTCTTACAGGGTCTTTTTCTTCATCTTTTTCGTTTTCAGAAGGTGTCTTCCAAAAACCTGTATTAAGACCTATATTATAACCGTTTTCATCACCTGGTTTAGATCTTCTCCATTTCCTATTCATTTGCAGTAAACGAGCAGAAGGACCGTATCTTAACTCTAATAGCAATTCATCATTAAATGATAATAGAGACTTTTGAGTATTATGAATACCGCCAGAAAAAGAAAAGTATTGTTCAATATCATAACCAGAAGATGCTCTTTCTTCCTCTTGAGAGGATATTCGCTCCATTAATTTGGTTTGCCCTTCTGCTAATTCTAATAAATTGGGTTTATTTTCAACGCGTTCATCACAATTTAATTCGACTTTGGTAATCGGGTCGTTATTTACGCTGGTACCTTCTTGATCTAAAAAAACATATCCAGTTGTTTTGCTAATCTTCAATTTATGCATTAAATGCTCTGAATCTGTTAGCATCATTCTATTCACACGGTACTTATTTCCCATATGATAAATAATATTATTTGGGCCAAATTCTTTCAACGCTACAAATCTTGGGCGAGAAATATATTCCCCTTTATCACGATTTCCAATAAATGTTCTAACTGGCAGTCTTGTGAAATTATAACCAGGTAAAAAACCTTCAGCGGCTAGATATCTAAAAATGTAGAATTCAGACTGAGAAGTGCCTTTTGCTGTATCATTAAGCAATAATTCCCTCTGTCTCTGCGCAAGAAAATGATCTCTATTAGCATTTTTCTTCTCCTGAGCTCCAGATTTAATGGTTGGGTCATCCATAACCATTCTAGCTTTATCTATAAGTCTATTTGCATTTTTATATAACTCACGCCACCTGTTGAAACTATAATTGAGATTATCAAAAAACTTTGAAGCCTGATTTTCTAGTTTTTTATCCGTATACCAACTGCTAATCTTAAGCGCAGGTAGAATACCCGAAATAGCTTTTCTGAACTGATTGAGCCAATCTTGTTTTCGATTTTCAATTTGCTCTAAAATATATTCTTGTATATCTTCTCGAATAGGCAACTCAATAGTATTTTCTAAATCTAATATTTCAGAAACAGACGTACGCACTTGTGATAAGCCAAGTTCCATAAGTATATAGGCGTTGAGATGTGATTGAATTAGTTCTTGATTAGATAAATCAAGTTTAGGCGCAGCTACAATACCTGCAACCATATCAGTTGCATTTGAGAAGTAGTTTCTATCATGTGGTGACGAATTAGAACAATAAGTAATCACCAATGCTGTTTGACCACTTCTTCCAGCACGACCACTTCTTTGCACATAATTCGCAGGACCAGGAGGCACATTACGCATATGTACAACATTCATACTACTTATGTCGATTCCCAATTCCATTGTTGGGGAACAAAATAACGCTGATATTTCTCCCTCACGGAATCCTTTTTCTCTCAATTGTCTGTCTGACGAAGAAAGCTGCCCAGTATGTTCAGCTCCTAAAATGGTCTTATTTAAACTAGCATAATTAATTTTATAATAGTTTTGGAAATAACTATTAGGTTTAATATCTAATTCTTCAATAGAGTTTATGCGAACCTTATCTATTTCAACATTCCTTTCATCTCCAACTTTCCATATAAGCTGATCTAATCTCAATCGATAGCCCATTACTGAGCCTTTAGATCCATTTACTTCAAATGATTGCAAAATATTTGCGCCACGCATTTTCTCATAAATACGTACCAAGTAATCGGTTAATTCATCGCCTCTGAATGGTATTTCATCTAGATGGTGATTCAATAATCTCTTAAAGTATTTACCTAAAGCACTTAAATGACCACAACCTGCCACTTCAAGACCATAGGGAGCTTTGCCAACACCTCTAGGAATTAAAGTTACGGGAGCTTCAATTCTTTCATCCTTATCTAAACACCAGTTGCTATCAATTTTGAGTGTATCTTTTATGGCGTTGGCTAATTCTGCCCTTGAGCTATCATCCAACTTTCTATGATCTAAGGCATAGGAGGTTCTAAAATATGTAACAACTTGATTTAATATTTCTTTTCGAGTTTTTACATCTAAATGATTCATTAGAAGAATTTCCTTCCATTCTTCATTATCCTCAGCTAATTGGTCAACGGTTTTATAATTTACTTCTAACAGTGCGCATTGCTCTAAATTTGGTGTAGTATACCTCCATCCTCGTCTTAAATCATAAATAATTCTCGTAAATAAATACTCTTCAAGCATCTCTTTGTTTTTGAGATCAGGGTATTTAGGGTTTTCAGATGGTCTTCTAGCATATTCGCTTTCTTTTAAATTGAGGGATTCTGCTGCTCTAGTTGCAATATTACTAGCATTTAACCCTTCAGGTGCGTCTAATAGCGCATAATATATTGCTGATCTAAGCTGTACCGTAGAAATAAAATCATTAAAATGCCCAGACTGTAAAGAGGCATCTTGACGATTATCTGTAAAGCTTAATAATTTCTGAAGGCTAGAATCAATACCTTGATCGTTTAATGCCTTAATAGTGCTCAGGGCAGTAATAGTTGTAGCTGTGCTTCGACCTTCATTCCCTAGTCGCATAAGCTTTGTAAATTCGTGAACTTTAGAGTCGAAAATCACACCAGATGTTGGGTCTAATAATATATGACATGGAAGAAACCAAGCTTGAAAAATTGAAGAGTTTTCATTCTCATTAAAATTTCCATATTTATCAACCCATATTCTCTGCGGAATCTTGGATTCATAATAATTATCTAAAATGGTTTGGTCTGATTTTTTCTTCCAAGTTTCTGGTAAGTCTAAAATCTTCCCTTCATCCCAGATAGTATCGTTTTGATCAAATAAAATATAACCTTCAGGAAAATCTAACGATTCCAGTACTCTTTTCTTTGTTCCTAACTCTTTACTTCCTTTTAGAGAAGTTTTTGTTATTTTTAGAGGTAGATCATTAGGCAAACGAGGGATAATTTTCCCAGACTTATAGTCCTTTTTTACACATATGAACTCGTGCCCAGAATATCTGCTAAATAGCACGGGATAAACGTGTAATTCTTCATTAGTTTCACCATCTCTAATATACAAGGTGTTGTCCAAAGTTATTTCTCGTTCTTCAGGTGATTCTAATGTAACTGATACATTTCCAGTTTGAGCAATGAATTGATGAAACTTAAAAGGGAGGTAGCTTTTTCTGTTTTTTTGTTTTGAAGTCTTTTCATTTAAAGCTTCAGTCCAAATTAAGAATTGTACTAATTGTTTTTTACAAATCGAGATATCAGAATTCGTTTTTAATGCTAACGCCTCGGCAATTTCTGATAGCGTTCTAGGTTTAGCCCTTTGAATACTCCCATCTGGTAATTTATTTAAAGCTATTTCATTTTCTAACCAAATGGCTATGGGATGAGAAATGTACTGTTCTTCACTATTATCAATGTTGATTAAGTTATTTATCGATTTTTTTAGTCCAACTATATCGACTTCATGACTAGTAGTTGTGTTTTCTAAATATTCGCCAATGACTTGACTTATAGTAAATTCTTTATCAAATATTTGTTTCCCAACGTTGGCAACTGCTATTTTTTGCGAAGTAAGAGTACCTCCACTAGCCATTGTAGCTGATGTACCAATACAAATAACATCATTTTGAGTAGATGCTTGTATTCTTCTGTTTAATAAAGAAACATCAGCACCTTGTCTTCCTCTATATGTATGGAGCTCATCAAATATTAAGTACTTTAAATTACTAAATATTGATTCCCTCATTTTATTTTCTGATGCCCTTGTCATTATTAATTCTAGCATCATATAGTTCGTCAAAATGATATCAGGAGGATTATCTCTAACCTCAATTCTTTCTGCACTATTTTCTTGTCCCGTATACTTTGCATATGATATCGGAAATTTTGAACCATTACTATTTTCTTCGAAATTTTCAGCGTACTTTTTGATTTCTTCTTCTTGAGAATTTATCAAAGCGTTCATGGGATAAACAAGAATTGCTTTAACACCCTTCTGATAGTTATTCTTCAATAAATCACTAAAAATTGTTGCTAAAAAGGTTAGAGATTTACCAGAACCTGTTCCAGAAGTGACAATAAAACTTTTTTCTTCTACACCTTTTTTAATAGCTTCCACTTGGTGTCGATATAAGTCATAACCTTTAAATATTTGGTTCAATCTACTATCTACAATACCATCTTTAACCAACGAGTCAATTGACAAACCTTTTTCAAAGGTTGGATTAAATTGTATTAACGGTTCTGGCCATAATCTACCTTGATCTAGCTCTAGATTTACGATATCCTTTACTCTACCATCTTTTATCAACAAGAAACTCTTAATATATGATTTGTAGTCGCTTATGATTTGATTGTGTACTTTAAATATATTCATAAGTCGATGTGGTATTTTAAATTTAGCCTTGAAGCTTTTTCGTTAATCATCCTGTTGAATTGTTTTTTTTGTTTTATAGTTAAAAAACTGTTTTCAATCAATCCTGACCATTCACTCATCCCTTTTTTAATACGCTTCCAAAGATTTTCAATTGCTTTTTCTGGTATATGTGCTTTTAACATGGCTTCATTAAAATCTCCTCGTTTTAGTTTTCGCTTTTTTCCATTAAGATTGAGTGCTAAATCATCTAAATCGTCGGGCAATAATAATTGCGCAGCAATCATATCATAAGCTGGTGTGAGTTCGTATGCATTGGACTCTTTTGCAATAAGCGAAAAATTCTTTAAATGCATATCATTATTTCCTATTAGGAAAGACACAATCACTTGTTCATAAAAATGAACAACGTCTTTTATGGGATTTTTAGAGTAGGCGATTATGCCTTTGGCAATTTGCTCATAAGATCCTCTGTACTTATGCTCGGTTAGTCGCTCATTAAATTGACACGCATCTTCCATGGCGAACTTTTCTCCTTGTGCATTACGATCTATACGTCTCGTTATGTAAGCCAACTCTCCACCTTTTAAAGGCAGTAATAAAAAAGGAACTGTTTCAATGCCACAAGCTTGTGTCATTAACATACACAAAGCTTCTAATTCTGGCATTTGTGGATAAGCAGAAAAAGGTGGTTTTAAAATATATCTTCCGTTTAAAGCTCCAACTATGGTTAAACGTTCTTCAGTAGCTATTTTTGTAAAGCCCATTGATAATTTAGGCTGCACACCTGTTACTATAATACGCTGGGCAACGTTTACTTTAGCAAGCTCATTTATTTGTGATATGTCATAGTCTAATTGAAATACAGGTGTATCACTTTCCCAAAAACGAGCAAGACAGGCAGGGTGATACTGATGATCTTCTGATACTAATATTTTATGACAAACTAAACAACTACTCATTTTCTATAATACTTATGTTACCTATACAATCACGACAGGTGGTTAGTAATAATCCCATACGGTCTCTTGGGCTGAGCTTCCAGTTTTTTTGTGCAATATCTAGCAACCATCCTTCTGGAATTAGTCCGTCAAAAAAAGGAAATAAATTATCTGATATAAAAGGTGCTTCCTGTAACGGAAACGTTAATGATACAGGGGTAGCACTTTTCAATGCCAAATATGTTTTATCATATTGAAATAGATAACCTTCATCATTTTCAATAAGCATTCCTGCTTTTTGATTATGCACCCAAATTTCTCCTTGTCTCATCGCTTATAGGTGTTGGTGTTAATGTATTTCCAAAAAAGAGTAATACTTGATTCACTTTATCGGTCATTAAATTTGGTTTTCCCTGTTCAAGATCGCGTACAAAGCGAAGTCCAACGCCAGTCAAGTCTGATAACTCTGTCTGCGTCATTTTACTTGCTTTTCTGTTTGTTCTAACAAAGTCAGCAATAGCATTATGTCGATTCCAATCTTTCATTAATATACCCTTATGGGTGCAAGTTAATAAAATATTCAAAAACTATACCTTTTTGGGTATATTACTTTGTTTAAATAACAAATTATACCTTAAAAGGTATAAAAATTCAATCCCAGCGGACACTTGTAAACAATCAAATTTTGCGAAGCGTTCGCAAATTTTCCCCAAAAGTAGCGTTTTCAAAAGACGAAGATTTAAAGTTGCTGATTTCGAGCGTTGGGCAATCTTCGACTTTTTAAAATGTTAGCCTAAATGGCGATTGAATGTCACGTGCCGATATGTATTAAAATAGTTCTTTCTCTCTCAGTTGGTTAAAGTGCATTTACAAAATTAGTTAGTAAGCCAGTACTACTACCTAATCTTTACTTGGTAATTAATAAAATCCTTTATTTCATCTCGCTTATTTCTTCTACTTGCATAGCGAAACATTTTAGTAGTATTCACTTTATATTTGTCAAATACTGTTTGGTATATGCATTTTAATTCCGCTCCCTGTTGTGCTGCGAAAATTATAGGGTCACAATAAATATCTACCAATAATTTCTCTATGGTTTGAGTGACTACTTTATTTGTTTTTTGAGTTGGTGCCTCCGTCATTAATCGTGTGATAATAATTGGTTTGGAAGCATTAACTACATAGTTATTAAGTATCTCTTCTGAAGGATCTAAAAACACATCCTTCCTTTGTTCCTTAAGGGCATAAAAAACCGATTCCATAACTTCTTTTTCTACTTCAAGCATCGTATAAAACCTAAATGGTTGATGCAACATAAACTCATTTAACCATTTTGTTGACCATATACATATATCAATAAATGGTAATTGATTATAAATTTTACCTGATAAATGTTTTAATGATTTATTAATTTCAGGAATATACGCTTTCCCTTCATTTTCTGTTAAAGAGTACAATCCTCTGCTAACTCTGTGAAGTATTCCCTTTTCTACAAGATCATATATTCTCCAATCTACTGTTGCGCGTTTAATGTTGTCATCAAACTGTCTGTAAAATGAAATGATATCACTAACCTTCACATTTTCTTTTTCTGAAAATGTCTCTTTAAGCTCATCAATATGAAATGTTTTAGTTGTGATAATATATCTCTTTTTACAAATATAGTTAAAATCAAAGATTCGGCAATATATTATTTTACTGCCGAATCTTTAATTCCTTATTTCAAATTTCAAAACCCTATTCAACTTAATTATCAATTTTGTTTTAACACAAATTAGCGAGTGTAACGCTGCAAGCCCCAACAACTACCAAACAAACCTATGAATTGTTTTTGGGGTAATTTTAATTAAATCTTTCTAACCTTATTTACCTTTACCCAAAGAAAGTCGTTCAACATATTTAACCTCCCTTAAAACCTTTTCAGGTTCTGGCTTAACAAAAAGACTTTCTAGCATTTTTCTAGTAGGTATTAGATCACGCTTTTCAATCTCTCTTAAAATACTTTCAACAGCATCCATTCTTTTATTTATTAAGATGGATAAACTATTTATACTATTGTCAAAAGGAACGAATGGATTGATTTGGTTTTTCTCAAAAAAGTCCAACATCGCCTCCATCGTTTCTGTATAATTTTCATTCTTCTCCAATGCAAAATTCTTAAATCTTTCGACGGTTTCATTGTGAAAATTAATTCTTGAAAAATTCTTACTCATAATGCTAAATTTTAAAAATTAGGATAATGTATTGTACTATTCATGCGGGTTCTCTGTGCTTTTTCTGAATTTTAGCGCAAATTCGAGTTTTACAAAATCGCTTTAAAGCGATATAATCAACTAATTATCAGATACTTAAATAGAAAAAGGAATGATTATAACATCGCGCAGCGTGTTATCCTCTTGCTATTCCCTCCTTAGTCTTATAAACCCACTTTTGGCATTTGAATTCTACACGATAATTAGATAAAATTCATCAATTTCAAAATGGGAATACCTCTCTTTAACTAGTATCTTTTTAAATCTGAAAAAACAAGAATTTATGTTTAATTTTTATTTGATTTTTCATTGAGGACTTCATTCAGTTTAGCTATTAATTGCTCCTTTGTTAAATTAGAATATTTCGTTTTTTCAGCTTCCGCGATTTTTTCACGTAAATGTTTCAGCTCATTTTCCTCTTCAAATTTCCTCGCTTTTTCATTGAGTCTTTTCTGCACCGCATCCATATCTGACTTTATTTTATGATCCATAACACGAGCATAAATTTGAGTTGTTGTGATTTTAGTATGTCCCAAGATTTTTGAAACCGTTTCAATTGGCATTCCGTTACTTAAAGCAACTGTAGTTGCAAATGTATGACGAGCCATATGAAAGGTCAGGTTCTTTTCAATTCCAACTTCAGCAGCAATCTCTTTCAGATAAAGGTTTGCTTTCTCGTTTGTTATTGAAGGTAAAAGTGTACGCGAAATTTCTGTGACTGGATGTGATTCATATTTTTTAAGAATTTGCTCTGCTCTAAATAATAGTGGAATCTTGATTTTACTATTTGTTTTTTGTCTAAAACTGCTAATCCATTTATTGCCGTCGTCATCTCCAATCCACACATTTTTCTTTGTTAGATTTTTGATGTCAACATAAGAAATCCCAGTATAGCTACTGAAAACAAAAAGATCCCTTACACGGTCTAAACGATCAATTGCAAACTGATGTGTTGCCAGTCTGGCGAGTTCATTATCGGATAAAAATTCTCTATCCACTTTATCAAAGGTCGATTTCCATCTTCGGAAAGGGTCATCTTTTAACCATTCCAAATTATAAGCCAGCGTTACTATCTTACGTAACCGTTGGATATGCTTCGTAACCGTATTATGACTCATCGCTTTTGGATGTCCTTTTGGATAGTAAGCATTGAGAAAGTTTTCAAAATCACATAAAAACTCAAAGTTCAAACTAGACAAGGAAATATCAAAAAGCTTTTTTTTCTTTAAAAAACGAATAATATATCTGTCGGTCACTTTGAAATTTCTAATAGACCCTATGGCATGGGTGTTTTCGATTTTCTTGGAATGATAGTCCAAGAGTTTTTTAAGTGTATGACCACTTGGTCCTTCATTTAAAAAAAGATTCTTAATGGCTTTACTTGTTAACTCCTCTTCATTGTCACGAAGCTCTTGATAACACATAAAGAGTTTAGATTTAGACAAATCTAAATAGCGATTGAATTCTTTAGCTGTTTGCGAGGCACCTAGCTGTTTCTGGTTTTTAGAATCCCATTGTTTAATTGCCAACTTTCTTTTCAAACTAATGCTTAATCTTTTTTGATCTACATTAATTCTGGCATAGATTAAACCATCACTTTTTTTGGATTTCTTAGTATCCATCCAGAATTGGATGGAAAATGTTTTTGAAGTACGCATAACTTTGGTTTTAAATTAAACTTGATTGCTTACGAAAGTCAAATCAAACATAATAGAATAACCAATATTCAACCTAAAGTTGAATTTCATCGTGGTAGCTAAGCTACCATTTTTAATCCGAACTTACCGAATAGCTACCATAGAGCTACCATAAAGATCAAATTATATGAATCCCTGAAAAATAAGAAACCGCGTAAATCCTAGGATTTGCGCGGTTTTGATGCTTTTTAAAAAAGCTTTGAGTGACCTCGACTGGATTCAAACCAGTAACCTCTTGAGCCGTAATCAAGTGCGCTATTCAGTTGCGCCACGAGGCCTTTTATTTAATTTACCCCTAATGGGGCTGCAAATATATTTCTTTTTACATTTACCACAAAATAAGAACAGTAAAATAAATGAATTTTAAAGACTACATAAGAGATATAGAAAATTTTCCAAAGCAAGGTGTTGTTTTTAAGGATATTACACCTTTGTTAAATGATGCTGATATTTTAAAAAAAGCAACCAAAGCACTATTAAATTTGGTAAATGAGTATAAAATAGACAAAGTTGTAGGAATAGAAAGCCGTGGTTTCTTCTTTGCGACACTTTTGTCCACGGAATTAAATGCTGGTTTTGTGCCAGTTCGTAAAAAAGGAAAGTTACCCTTTACTGTTTTATCCAAACCGTATTCTTTAGAATATGGTGATGATGCCGTAGAGATTCACGCCGATGCCATTCAGAAAAATGACCGAGTTCTAATTCATGATGATGTACTTGCAACTGGTGGAACAGCGAAAGCAGTGTGTGAACTCGTAGAAGAATTGGGAGGGAAAATTATACAGTGTAACTTCTTAATTGAATTAGATTTTCTTAAAGGAAGAGAACAACTAGCAGCGTATACAGTAGCCTCACTAATACATTACTAAGCAATAGCATTTGTAGTTACGTAATAGCGCCAACCAATAATGGCGAGTTCAAATTTTGTAGCCTTGCTTAAATCTAATTGTTTTTTGCTATAGGAGGGTAGTACCGCTTTGTTGACCTTGGCTAAAAATTTAAATACACTTTTTTTCATACGCTTTTTTTTTAGCTTGCTGAAATTTTGTTGTACAAAGATAATCATAAAAAAGGTTGCAGCATTGCAACCTTTTGTAGGATATAGGCCTATAATTTTTCTTAGAATATCAGTACCAATATGGATACGAGATAAGCGCATAAAATTTCTGTTAGAATAATCATAATGTGTGGTTTTTAGGGTTAATAAATGAGTGTTACTAATTGATTATATTATTAAGATATAAGAAACAAATGGCTCTGTCCAAATAAGATGATACATATTATTAAAATTAAATGCTATTTTGTAATTAAAATAACGTATATGATTATAATATTTTTATATTAATCTTAGATTATGTTATATTATGTAAGTATTATATTTAATTTTAGGATAAAAATGAAATGGCTGTAGTGCTGTTTTGTGTTCCTTTTTTAAAACCTAGGGGAGATTCATTTAAAAAAATGTTATAAATGGCCAATTCATTTAAACCCTATCCCTAATTAGAACTTTGTAAAGAGGGTTTTGGATGCATTAGAATGGGGTGGTTTCTATGTCTTTAGTTTCGAAAAACGATACTATAAAGGAATCTATTTTAAAGGTATTGTATGAGAAAGTATGTTTTTCCATATATAAAAAACAATTAAAAAATAGATTTCAAATTCTTATTCTATATTTGCGCAAAATTTAATGTAATGCAAAACGTTTTATTGATAATTTCTGGGTTAGTACTATTAATTATGGGGGGCAATTGGTTGTTAAAATCTGCTGTAGCCCTGTCTTTGCGATTGAATATTCCAAAAATTGTAATAGGAATGACAGTGGTATCCTTTGCTACTTCTGCACCAGAACTTATTGTGAGTATAAAAGCAGCATTAGATGGTTCTCCAGATTTAGCTTTGGGTAATGTAGTTGGATCAAATATTGCAAATTTAGGTTTGGTTTTAGGTGTAACAGTGATCCTTGGAAGTATTGATGTTCGTAAAAGTTTTTACACTACAGATTGGCCTATTTTAATGGTAGCTTCTTTAGTTTTTTTTGCATTTATTTATTTTGATGGAATAATTGAGTTCTATGAAGGTTTTATAATGGTGATTTTATTAATGATCTACATTCTTTTTCTATTAAAGTTTCAAAAGACAGCAGTAGAAGATGAAGCGCCAGATGATGATGAAGCATTGTCTCAATTAAAAATGATTCTGTTTTTGGTTTTAGGTGGTGTTGGTTTGTGGGGCGGTTCAGAATTGTTGATAAATGGAGCAACAGGATTGGCAAGATTTTATAATGTTAGTGAAAGAGTAATAGGGGTGACTGTAGTTTCGGTGGGAACAAGCATCCCTGAATTAGCAGCATCGATCATTGCAGTTATTAAAAAAGAAAAAGCAATATCATTAGGAAATTTAATAGGGTCCAATATTTTTAATATTTTTGCTGTGCTGGGTATTACAGCTATGATTACTCCTTTACAGGTAGTAGATGATACCTTATTGAGTAATGACCTTCTATGGATGTTAGGCATTTCATTTCTTATTTTACCATTGGTATTTATTCCAAAAGGACTTCGTTTGGGTTGGAGAGATGGTATAGTGCTGCTGGGGGCATATCTAGCTTTTGTATATTTTACGATCTAACAAATAAGTTTGCTTTCTAGATGAATTAGTAGTAGTTTACTTTTAAGTTTTTAGAGGTGTATGCGATGTGTTGGTACTCAGTGTTCCAGTTGCGGTGCTTGGTCAAGATAAGGGCTATCTCTATGGTGAGCTTTATGATAGCGCTACCAAAGAGCCCGTAATTTTTGCTACAATTATTGTTAAAAACAAAGGGGTCGGAATTATTTCTAATGATGATAGTTTTAGAATTCCCAAAGTAATGAGTGTGTTAGGAGATACCCTTCTTGTGTCTTCTATTGGTTATACTTCAAAGGAGTTGGTAGTACATAATTTAAAGACCAATATTATGAATAAGATAGCGTTAATGCTTAGTCTTACAGAATTAAAAGAAGTGGTACTGGTGTCTTCTAAGTATAATTACAATAGAAAGGTATTGTCTGCAGAAGAAATCATTCAGAATGCAATGGATAGAATATTACAAAATTACCCTACTACACCATATTCCTAAGTTGGTTATTATAGGGATTATCAAGTAAAAGTGGAACAATATTATAATTTAAATGAAGCGATTTTAGAAGTTTTTGACCAAGGATTCACATCCAGTAATTATGAAACTACCGAAGCCAAAATTTATGAATACAAACAGAATAATGATTTTCCTAAAGATACCCTTGTAGGCTTCCCTTTCTTAGGACACCTCTAATTTCGATAAATAATTGAATTTAATTTCGCAAAATTTAGTTTAAATGTAGTTAATTTAACAGATGTATTGGGAACAAAATTTATAAGGTAAAAATAGGAGACTACAACCAGTATAGAGAATTTTTCACCCAGCGAATACGTTTAGGAAACAATGCTATTGATAGCAGCTCTATGTTTATGCAAAAGAGCAAACCTATATTTCAAGATCAGCAACAACTAAAGCCCGATAATTATAAAGATTTTTGGATGAATACACCGTTTCAAAATACAAAATAAAAAAACGCCTAAGAATTTTCTTAGGCGTTTTATACTATTACTCAGTGTAATGGAATTATATTTTAGCAGACTTTACCGTTTTAATAATTCGTCCTGCGATCTTATATGGGTCACCGTTAGAAGCAGGTCTTCTGTCTTCCAACCAGCCTTTCCAGCCTTTTTCTACAACTATAATAGGAATACGAATAGATGCACCTCTATCAGAAACTCCCCAAGAAAAATCTGTAATTGCAGCAGTTTCGTGTAAACCTGTTAAGCGTTGGTCGTTAAATTCACCATAAACAGCAATATGTTCTTTTACAACTGGGCGGAAAGATTCGCATATTTTGGCATAAACTTCTTTATCACCACAAGTTCTTAAAACCTCATTAGAGAAGTTAGCGTGCATACCAGAACCATTCCAATCCATATCTTTGCCTAATGGTTTTGGATGGTAATCTATATAGTATCCGTACTTTTCAGTTAAACGGTCTAACAAATAACGAGCAATCCATATTTCATCACCAGCTTTTTTAGCTCCTTTAGCGAATAATTGGAATTCCCATTGGCCAGACGCAACTTCTTGGTTTATACCTTCAAAATTTAAACCGGCATCAATACACAAATCAGCATGCTTTTCAACGAGACCTCTACCGTGTGTGTTTTTACCACCAACTGAACAGTAGTACATACCTTGTGGGGCAGGATATCCACCAACTGGGAATCCTAAAGGCAATTGAGTTTTATTGTCCATAATGAAATATTCTTGCTCAAAACCAAACCAGAAATCATTATCCTCGTCTTCAATAGTAGCTCTTCCATTAGAAACGTGAGGAGTTCCATCAGCATTCATAACTTCTGTCATAACCAGGTAACCGTTAATGCGATCTGGATCTGGATAAATAGCAACAGGAATTAATAAACAGTCAGATGATCCACCTTCAGCTTGCCTTGTAGAAGATCCGTCAAAAGACCAATTTCCAATTTCTTCAAGTGTTCCTTTGAAATCTTCATGCTCTTCAACTTTTGTTTTGCTTCGCATGTTTTGAGTTGGAAAATAACCATCCAACCAAATGTATTCTAATTTAATTTTGGCCATAATATTAATTGTTGATTTTCATTAAAGATGAAACAAAAATAATTTTTTTAGTGACATATCCATAACTTTTAGAGGGGTAATTGTATAAAGTAATGATAAAATTAAAGATACCTCTATTTTTTTAGGGGTTAATTAAAATATTTATATTTTTTTTCTATATAATTACTAAATTAGTAATTATTTTTGCCCTAAAATATATCAATTAATATGTCTGTATTACGGTTTAATGCTATAAAAGAGAGTTTATCTAGACCAACATTTATCGTTGAAGAGATTGGGAACCGATCTAAGAATTTTGGGAGCCATGTATTTAATAAGGAAAGAATGTTGCAATACTTAACAAAGGAAGCTTTGGCAAGTGTAGAAGCTGCCATTTTTTCCGGAGCTAAAATTGACAGAAAAATAGCAGACCAAGTTGCCGAAGGTATAAAAGCATGGGCTATGTCAATGGGTGCAACTCATTATACGCATTGGTTTCAACCCTTAACAGGGGCGACAGCAGAAAAACATGATGCTTTTTTTGATATTTTACCAGATGGTAGGGCCTTGGAAAAATTTGGAGGTGGGCAATTGGTGCAACAAGAACCAGACGCTTCTAGTTTTCCTAGTGGAGGAATAAGAAATACGTTTGAAGCTAGGGGGTATACTGCGTGGGACCCAACATCTTCAGCTTTTATTTATGATAAAACATTATGCATTCCTACGGTTTTTGTGGCGTATACGGGAGAGGCTTTAGATAATAAGGCACCCTTTTTAAGAGCGCTATCTGCAATAGATGAAGCGGCTACAGCCGTTGCTAAATATTTTGATAAAAATGTAGCAAAAGTAAATGCTACATTGGGATGGGAGCAAGAATATTTCTTGGTAGATAAGGCACTTGCATATGCTAGGCCAGATATTATTTTAACAGGTAGAACTTTGGTTGGACACCTTGCCGCAAAAGGACAACAGTTAGATGATCATTATTTTGGAGTTATTCCTAGTAGGGTTTTAAACTTTATGAAGGAATTAGAGGTAGAGTGCACCAAATTAGGTATTCCTGTAAAAACAAGACACAATGAAGTTGCTCCAAATCAATTTGAGTTGGCACCGGTTTTTGAAGAAGCTAATTTAGCTGTAGATCACAACCTCTTATTGATGGATGTAATGGATAAGATTGCGGATAAGCATAATTTTAAGGTTCTTTTTCATGAAAAACCTTTTGCATACGTAAATGGTTCGGGGAAACATAACAATTGGTCCTTAGCAACAGATACTGGAGCTAATCTTTTAAGCCCAGGAACAACACCAATGAAAAACCTTCAGTTTCTAACATTTTTTATAAATACGATAAAAGCTGTTGATGCTTATGAAGAGTTGTTGCGTTCCTCCATAACTTCTGCAAGTAATGATCATAGGTTAGGAGCTAACGAAGCCCCATCAGCAATAATTTCAATATTTATTGGCAAACAACTGAGTAGTGTTTTAGACGAATTAGAGGGAGTTTCTAAGGGGAAGCTATCGCCAGAAGAAAAGACAGAACTCAAGCTAAATGTAGTCGGAAAAATACCTGAAATTCTATTAGATAATACAGATAAGAATAGAACTTCTCCATTTGCGTTTACAGGGAATAAATTTGAAATGCGTGGTGTTGGGTCTAAAGCAAATTGTGCAAAGCCTATGACGGTTTTAAATACAATCGTAGCAAAACAATTGTTGGAATTTAAAGAAGAAGTAGATGAACTTATAAATAAGAAAAACCTTAAAAAGGATGAAGCTGTTTTTAACATTTTAAGGGAATACATAAAAACATCGAAAAGAATACGATTCGATGGAGATGGATATAGCCAAGCATGGGAAAAAGAAGCAAAAAAACGAAAACTTAGTCACAATAAAACTACACCACAGGCATTGGAAGTTCTAACTTCAAAAGAAAGTTTGGAACTCTTTAATTCTATGAAAGTGATGAGTGAGGTAGAGGTAAGAGCAAGACAAGAAGTAGAGTTAGAAGCCTATATATCCCATATACAAATAGAGGGTAGGGTATTGAATGAAATGGTCTACGGGCACATCATCCCAGCAGCATTAACCTATCAAAGTAAAGTGATTGCCGTAGTTTCAGGATTAAAAGATATTTATGGAGCATCCTACAAAACATTGGCTGAAGCGCAGCTGGTGATTATTGAAAAAATCTCCAATCATATAAATTCTATAAAAGCGAAAGCAGATGCAATGGCAGAAGCTTGTAAGGAAGCTAACGATTTGGATTTAAAGAAGAAAGCTTTTGCATATTGTGATAAAATAAAACCATATTTTAATGAAATTAGATATGATAGTGATAAGTTGGAACAATTAATAGAAGATGAAATATGGCCTTTACCAAAGTATAGGGAGTTGTTATATATCAAATAAAAACAGGCTATTTTGGAAGGAGAACAATTCATTTTTCTATAAATTGAGGAATTTTACGGGAAGGTAATAGGTGAATTACATTAATATTATATCTTTGTTTATTGATAAAAATCAAACCTATTTGAACATATGGAATACTTAGACTTTGAACTTCCTATCAAAGAACTAGAAGATCAGTTAGATAAATGTCTAATTATTGGCAAGGAGAGTGATGTAGATGTAACTGAAACTTGTAAACAGATAGACAAGAAGCTGGCGGAAACTAGAAAAGAAATATATAAAAATCTTACGCCTTGGCAAAGAGTACAATTGTCTAGACATCCAAATAGGCCTTATACGTTAGATTATATAAATGCTATTTGTGGGGATACTTTTTTAGAATTACACGGGGATAGAACTGTAAAGGATGACAAAGCTATGATTGGTGGTTTGGGTAAGATTGGTGATCAGAGTTTTATGTTTATTGGTCAGCAAAAAGGATACAATACCAAAACAAGACAATACAGAAATTTTGGTATGGCAAACCCAGAGGGTTACCGTAAAGCATTGCGTTTAATGAAGTCTGCTGAAAAATTTAATGTACCTGTAGTTTGTTTTATAGATACACCAGGTGCCTATCCGGGGATAGAGGCAGAAGAACGTGGACAAGGAGAAGCAATTGCTCGTAATATATTAGAAATGACACGCCTTAAGGTGCCAATTATTGTTGTAATTATTGGAGAAGGTGCTTCGGGCGGAGCATTGGGGATAGGTGTAGGTGATAAAGTATTAATGTTAGAGAATACATGGTACTCTGTGATATCGCCGGAATCTTGTTCATCCATTTTATGGAGAAGTTGGGAGTATAAGGAACGGGCAGCTGAAGCCTTAAAGTTAACGGCAACGGATATGAAAAAGTTAAAGTTAATTGATGAAATTGTTCGTGAACCAGCAGGAGGAGCCCATACAAACAGGGAAAAGAATTTTACAATTGTAAAGAACAAAATAATTTCTCATTTTGAAGAATTAAAAAAGTTATCACCAAAAGAGTTGGTGGATAGTAGAATGGATAAATATGCTAATATGGGTGTTTTTAACGGCTAATAGGTTTTTTTTCTAAAATTTTACAAATCCAAAGTACTATTCTTTGGATTTTTTTTGGTTATGAACACAAATTTGTAACTTATCAACACATAAAATGTTAATCAATGGTGGATATCAGCACCTTTATTTTAAAGTTAACTCAAGGTTAATTGTATACTTTTACACTTATGGATAAACCAAGTCCCCAGATAGCCCGTAAAATAGATAAATCTACAATAATTAGTTTGGAGAGAGGTAAAATACCTCCTCAAGCTATTGATTTAGAAGAGGTTGTGTTAGGTGCGATGATGATCGATAAAAAAGGGGTTGATGAGGTTATTGATATTTTACATCCAGAAGTTTTCTATAAGGAAGCACACAAACACGTTTATGAAGCCATTTTTAAGTTATTTGAAACTTCTGAACCCATAGATTTATTAACTGTTTCTTCTCAATTGAAGAAAGATGGTAAATTAGAGGTTGTTGGAGGAGATTTTTATTTAATTAAATTAACTCAAAAAGTAACTTCTTCTGCCCATATTGAGTTTCATGCTAGAATTATTCTTCAAAAATACATACAGCGAAGTCTTATAAAAATTTCCAATGAAATTATACAAGATGCTTATGAAGATAGCACAGATGTATTTGATTTATTGGATACAGCTGAATCTAAATTATACGATGTAACACAAGGGAATTTAAAACGTTCTGCGGAAACAGCTCAAAATTTAGTAATTCAGGCTAAAAAAAGGATTGAGGAAATAGCAGGGAAAGAAGGCTTAAGTGGTGTTCCTTCTGGTTTTGATAAGTTAGATAAGCTTACGTCCGGTTGGCAGCCAAGTGATTTAATTATAGTTGCTGCCCGTCCTGGTATGGGTAAAACGGCTCTTACGTTATCAATGGCGCGTAATATGGCTGTTAAATATAATATCCCAGTTGCCTTCTTTTCTTTAGAGATGTCTTCGGTGCAGTTAATTACAAGGTTAATTTCATCAGAAACGGGACTTTCATCAGAAAAATTACGTACTGGTAAATTAGAAAAGCACGAGTGGGAGCAACTTAATGTTAAGGTGAAAACCTTAGAATCTGCACCCTTGTTTATAGATGATACACCATCACTTTCTATTTTTGATCTTAGAGCAAAGGCCAGAAGATTGGCATCACAACACGGTATTAAAATGATTATGATTGATTATTTGCAGCTAATGACGGCCGGCGGTACTCAAAAAGGAGGAAATAGGGAACAAGAAATATCAACCATATCTAGAAACTTAAAGGCATTAGCTAAAGAACTTAGTGTACCTGTAATAGCACTTTCTCAGCTATCAAGAGCTGTAGAAACACGTGGAGGTAGCAAAAGACCAATACTTTCAGATTTACGTGAATCTGGAGCAATTGAACAGGATGCAGATATTGTATCGTTTATTTATAGACCAGAATATTACAAAATAGACGAATGGGATGATGATGAACATTCACCTACCCAAGGACAAGCGGAGTTTATTGTAGCAAAACACAGAAATGGTGGTTTAGAAAACATAAGACTTAAGTTTATTGGAAACCAAGGTAAATTTGATAATTTGGATGATTTTGATTCTCCTTTTGAATACCAATCAAAAATGAATGAAAATGAAGAAAATCCATTTATAACCAAAAACCTTCCGAATGCAAATGAGGCTTTTGGTAGTTCTATGAATGACGGGTTAGAACCTGAAGAAGATAGCGATGTTCCTTTTTAATAGTTAAAGTTTGTATTTGGGGGTATATTTAGTTTATTTTTGAATATGACTCGATTAAAATTTTTAGTATTCCTTTTTGTTTTTCATATAGTTTTTTTTGCTTGCGCATCTAACATCTTAATTCCTATGGATGCAGATGGGCAAAAAAACCACTTAAAAGCTTACGGAATTACGTACTGGGTGTTGTCTAAGCAACAGAAAGTGCAATGGTTACTCAATTATAGAGGGGGGGCTTTTTTGTTGCCAGATGGAGAGGTAATCCGTAAAGAATGTCAAATTAGGGGGGTTTCTTTTGAAATTATTTCGGATGCAGAAGCAGAAAGTATATTGTTAGATATAAGTAGTCCTTCCCAAAACCAAGATGCAGTAATCTTGGAAAAAGCACCAAAAATTGCAGTCTATTCACCAAAAGGAAATCAACCTTGGGATGATGCTGTTACTATGGTTTTAACCTACGCCGAGATTCCCTATGTAACTATTTATGATGCGGAGGTTTTAGATGATAAACTGGCATTGTATGATTGGCTCCATTTACATCATGAAGATTTTACAGGACAATATGGAAAGTTTTACGGCTCTTATAGAACAGCACCTTGGTATATTGAGAGCAAACAAGCTGCAGAAGACTTGGCTGAGAAATTGGGCTATGTTAAAGTGTCTGAAGAAAAAAGAGATGTAGCACTTAAAATACGTAATTATGTAATTGGAGGAGGTTTTATGTTTGCTATGTGTTCTGCTACCGATAGTTTTGATATTGCTTTGGCAGCTGAAGGAGTTGATATATGTGAGCCAATGTTTGATGGTGATGTCTCTTCTGCCAATTACCAATCTAAACTGGACTATGGTAAAACTTTGGCGTTTACAAACTTTATCTTGGAACGAAACCCATCTGTATATGAATTTTCTTCAATAGATATGACCAGGAAAAGACAAATGGTAAAAGAAACGGATTATTTTTCATTGATGGATTTTTCCGCAAAATGGGATCCAGTACCAACTATGCTTTGTCAAAACCACACGGCTTTGGTGAAAGGTTTTATGGGGCAAACAACAGCTTTTTCACGATCAGAGTTAAAACCAACGGTTATGGTTTTGGGTGAAAATAAAATTAATAACGAAGCGAGATATATTCATGGAATAAAAGGAAAAGGGTTTTTTACGTTTTATGGCGGTCATGACCCAGAAGATTACCAGCATAGGGTAGGAGATCCAAAAACAGAACTCGAGCTACACCCTACTTCTCCAGGGTATCGACTAATTTTAAATAATGTGCTTTTTCCAGCAGCTCGTAAAAAGAAACAGAAAACGTAAAGGTATTTAGTGAGCAGTAATATTTTTTATTAAATTTTACTTTCTTTGCTCTTAATAAGTTGTTCTAGGATAAGTTCTACTCCAAATTCATCATTACTAGCTGTTTGGTAATTGGCTATATCAGTTACATTTGAGTGTGCATTGGCCATTGCGAAACTGTAGTCTGCTTCTGCTAACATTTCTAAATCATTGTTGTAATCGCCAAAAACCATAGTTTCGGCAGGAGATATTTGATACAATTCTTGTAGTTTTTTTAAGGCATACCCTTTATGTGCATTTTGATGTGAAAGATCTAGCCAATTTTCTCCAGACACTTTTACTTTCAAGTTTTCTTCCAAGTGCTTTACTTTAGGATAAATAAAGCGTTCTGAGCTTTCAAAATGGTAGATGGCTATTTTAAGAATTTCATCATCGTAATTTTCTAAATTGTCTAAAAGTTCATAGGAAGCATAATACTCTTTAAATTTTCCAGCAAAATTTCCTGTATCAGATTTAATGTAGGCTTTGTTTTTCCCGCATAATACGGTATACACATTGTCTATTTTAGCTACTGTTTGCAACAACTTTGAAATAGTGTCCTTACTTAAACTGGTGTTTAAGAGTTCTTTTTCTTTGATTTTAGCGATAGCTCCATTTTCAGCGATAACTAAAATATCATCTTTAATGCTGTGTAATTTATCAATAATACTGTGATATTGTCTTCCGCTTGCTGCAACAAACAAGATATTGTTTTCTTTTAATTTTTCAAATAATTGAAAAAACCTTGAGCTAACCTCATGTTTTGAGTTTAATAAAGTACCGTCCATATCGGTAACAACCATTTTTACTTTAGATAAATCCATATGTTCTATAACATTAAAGAAACAAAGATACTTCTAACACATTTAAGATACATTATGATTATTTAATCGTTTTGTAAAATTCACAAATTATTCTTTATTATTAGTGAAGAAAATAGTGTATTTATGAAGCCGGTCGTGGTTTGCCATTTAATAAATTATAGATAATTTGAACAAACCTAGATTGTATTGGTTAATTTAGCTCTGTATTGTTATTTAGTGTTAATTTTTGCTATGTCGTTTTTTTTGTATTTCGTTATACATTAAAATCACAATAATAAGTATACAAATTGTAATAAAGGTGTATGGTTTTTTTTCGGTTAGGTTAATTAAAAATTCTGTCATTTCTATAAGTTCTCCTTTCATAATAGTCTCTCTAATTAGGTAATTTTCTATTGATTTATACAATAGATGTAAAATTGAACAAAGGTTGCTTTTGCTAAAGCAAATAAAAGTTATATATAGGATAAAATTTTTGATATTAGGATGTATTGTTTTCAGGTATAAAGATGTAGAAAACATAGGATTTAGAGTGTTCAAACACCTTAGTGAATACCATAACACTCAATTATGGGTCAATACTAAACTATTTTATAAATAGAAATAGAATCTTAATGTCAAAATAAAAGTTTTTAGAGTACAGTTTCGTTGAGTCAAAAAATGTAAATTTCTTCTTTTAGATTGACCATGATTTTTGAATAAGCACAACAATTGGACTTGATCCGTTTTCTGTTATTAAAATTTAGTAAAAAAAAACCTGCTCTAAAAAGAGCAGGTTTTTTGTCATCTAAGCGAGATGAATATTCTTATTTTACCTTGTTTACAATAGCTTTAAAAGCATCAGGGTGGTTCATCGCTAAATCGGCCAAAACCTTACGGTTAAGTTCTATATTATTAGCTTTTACTTTTCCCATAAATTGAGAGTAAGACATTCCGTGTAATCTAGCACCCGCATTTATACGAGTAATCCATAATGCACGAAAATTTCTTTTCTTAACTCTACGGTCTCTATAAGCATATGACATTGCTTTTTCAACCGCATTTTTGGCTACTGTCCAAACGTTTTTACGTCTTCCAAAGTAACCTTTGGCTTGCTTCATCACTTTTTTTCTTCTAGCTCTTGAAGCAACTGAATTTACTGATCTTGGCATAATTTAATTTTTTTGTAGTAGGCGGTCTTAAATAGACACTTTGTTTTTAAGCCCAACTCCATGGTTAATACTAATTACCGTAAAGAATATTACTTTAAACGTAATTGTTCTTTAATACTATTTACATCTGACGCATGTACTAAAGTACTATGCGTTAATGCAAGCTTACGCTTCTTAGATTTCTTTGTAAGAATGTGACTCTTAAAAGCGTGCTTTCTTTTAATTTTACCAGAGCCTGTAAGCTTAAAACGCTTTTTAGCACTGGATTTAGTTTTCATTTTAGGCATTTGTTCCTATTTAATAAATTAAATACCGAAAAATAATTTCGGTATCTCTCGCTTAGTTGCTGAACCGAAGCTCAGTTTATTTTTGATACTACTCAATAAGAGTACTATTACTTTTTAGTTTTTGGAGCTAAGAACATTGTCATTCTCTTACCTTCTAATTTCGGCATTTGTTCTACTTTTCCTAAATCTTCCAATTCGGAGGCTAGTCTAAGTAAAAGTATTTCTCCTTGATCTTTATAGACTATGGAACGTCCTTTAAAAAATACATATGCTTTTAATTTAGCACCATCTTTTAAAAATTTTTCCGCATGTTTCTTTTTAAACTCGTAATCATGATCATCAGTTTGAGGACCAAAACGAATTTCTTTTACCACAACTTTAGACGCCTTGGCTTTCATCACCTTTTCGCGCTTCTTTTGTTCGTAAAGAAACTTTTTGTAATCTATAATTTTGCACACAGGAGGGTCTGCTTTTGGTGAGATCTCGACCAAATCTAATTCTAACTCCTCTGCTTTTACTAAAGCCTCTTTCGTGGTGTAAACGCCAACTTCAATATTATCACCAACTAAACGCACATTAAGTGCTTTAATATCGTTGTTGATGTTGTGTGGGTTTTTGTTCTCCCTTCTGGGTTGTGGCCTAAATCTCTTTCTAATTGCTATAACTGATAATTTTTAGTTAAACTTCTATTTTTTTAAAACGACTTTAAGTTACTATTTATTTCACTAGTTACCAAGTCTGTAAACTCTTTTATGACGATTGAACCTAAATCTTCACCTCCATGCTTGCGCACAGATATGGTATTAGTAGCTTCTTCATTCTCGCCAATGATAATCATAAAAGGGATTTTATTCATTTCTGCCTCCCTAATTTTCTTACCAACTGTTTCGTTTCTGTTATCTAGCAGCGCGCGAATTTCGTTAATTTCTAATGAATTTAAAACTTTTTTCGCATATTTCTCATATTTCTCGCTAACAGGCAATATAATTACCTGATCAGGAGTGAGCCATAAAGGGAAATTTCCTCCTGTAGACTCCAATAATAAAGCTATAAAACGCTCCATGCTTCCAAAAGGTGCGCGATGTATCATTACGGGTCTATGAGATTCGTTATCACTACCTTTGTAGGTAAGGTCAAATCGTTCCGGTAAATTGTAATCCACTTGTATGGTTCCAAGTTGCCAGTTTCTCCCTAAGGCATCTTTTACCATAAAATCTAACTTAGGACCATAAAAAGCAGCTTCTCCGCTTTCAATAACATAATCTAAGCCTTTTTCTTGAACAGCATTTATAATTGCATTTTCGGCTTTTTCCCAGTTTTCAACACTACCAATATATTTGTCGGGATTATCCAAATCTCTTACAGATACCTGGGCTTTAAAATTATCAAAACCTAAAGAGTTAAGTACATATAGCGATAGATCAATGACATTTTTAAATTCTTGATCCAATTGATCTGGAGTACAGAAAATATGTGCATCATCTTGTGTAAAGCCACGTACTCTAGTTAATCCGTGTAGTTCGCCACTTTGTTCATATCTGTATACGGTTCCAAATTCGGCAAAACGCTTGGGTAAATCTTTGTAAGAATGTGGTTTAAAATTGAAAATTTCGCAATGATGCGGGCAGTTCATTGGTTTTAATAAGAACTCCTCATCCATTTTTGGAGTTTTAATGGGTTGAAAACTGTCTTCCCCATATTTAGCATAATGCCCAGAAGTGACATAAAGCTCCTTTTGTCCAATATGCGGTGTAACAACCATTTCATAACCAGCTTTTTTCTGTGCCTTTTTTAAGAAATTCTCCAAACGTTCTCTTAAGGCTGCCCCTTTTGGTAGCCATAATGGTAGGCCTTGCCCTACTTTTGCTGAAAAAGTAAAGAGCTCTAATTCTTTACCCAGTTTCCTGTGATCTCTTTGTTTTGCTTGTTCAAGTAATTCTAGGTACTCCGTTAGCTCTTTTTGTTTGGGAAAAGAAATACCGTATACACGAGTAAGTTGTTTGTTGTTTTCGTTACCTCTCCAATAAGCTCCGGCAACACTTAGTATTTTTATTGCTTTTACAATTCCAGTATTGGGTATATGACCTCCTCTACATAAATCAGTAAAAGAAGCATGGTCACAAAAAGTAATAGTGCCATCTTCTAAGTTTTCAATTAACTCCGTTTTATATTCATTGCCTTGTTCCTTATATAAGGCTAAAGCTTCTGCTTTGGTAACAGCACGCATTTTAAAAGCGTGTTTACCTCTGGCTATTTCGAGAGCCTTTTTTTCTATGGCAGGAAAATCTTTGTCTGAAATAGAACTTTCGCCTAAATCAACATCATAATAAAAACCATTTTCAATAGAAGGTCCTATGGTTAATTTAATACCGGGATATAATTCCTCTAGCGCTTGCGCAACTATATGTGAAGAGGAGTGCCAGAATGTTTGTTTCCCTTCAGTGTCATTCCAAGTATATAGTACTAGAGATCCGTCTTCATATAAAGGAGTAACAGTCTCTACTTTGGTATCATTAAATTTAGCGGAAATAACATTTCTAGCAAATCCTTCGCTAATACTCTTGGCTACATCCATGGGAGTGCTTCCTTTAGAGAATTCTTTTAAAGTACCGTCTGGTAAAGTAATTTTAATCATACCTATTATTAATATAAGGAGGCAAAGATAATATCTTGCATTCACCTTGACAATAATTAAGGGTATATTTTGCGTATTTGTGGAATGTTCCTTTTGTGGCCTGTTGTCGGTAGGGTTGTTTTAAACTAAGATTTAAATGTTTTGATAGTTATATATGTAGATGTACTATGGATTGGTAAAAATCTTCAAAAAAAAGTTCGTTTGCAAGATGCTTAAAAACAGGGTTGTAAGTGAAGTATTTTTGTTTAATTAAAAAAAGATTAAAAAAAGATTGTTTTTGAGTTGTGGGGTTTAAAAAACGTTTATATATTTGCACCCGCTTTGGGAGACAGAGTGATTGTAACGACAGTGATGTTGAGGCATTTAAAAATAAGATTGACAAGTTCATTTGACATATTGGAGAGACAGCAAAATAATACTTTAAGAAGTGTTATTGAATTAAAAAAAGAGAATGAGTTTGGTGATATACAGGTTCGAGGTTGTTTAAGAATATTTACAAAACAACGATGAAGAGTTTGATCCTGGCTCAGGATGAACGCTAGCGGCAGGCTTAACACATGCAAGTCGA